>ENA-UPTF01000271-UPTF01000271.1-marine-metagenome-genome-assembly--contig:-NODE-271-length-37205-cov-11.108139_pt1 | contig 37205 bp, 31 predicted proteins | sample MGYA00238166_ERZ767019 | MGnify/ENA primary metagenome ERZ767019 (study PRJEB28930, sample SAMN06266391) | marine metagenome | isolation source: Sea water from 250 m depth | place: Atlantic Ocean... | reverse complement strand
GCGGCGGGAGAGTTAAATAAAAATTTTCGGTATTCATCAAAGCGATTCCAATTACAGTAATCATCATAAAAATCCCCTTCTTTATCGGCCGGCGTATATTGGCAAGCATGGGGGCCAGGATTTTTTTGATTCTTCTCTATTCCCTCAGCCAAAAGCGAAAGCCATTCTATATTAAATGCTTTTTTGAGTAAAAGGGCTCCTTTTTTGGAATATTCTTCAATTTGAGTATCTGTGATCATCCCTGGTTCACTCTGCCATAAAATAATTTTTGTACTTCAGGACTATTTATAACACTGGGCTTATCTTTATAGCATAGTGTACCTACATAGCGCGTTCTCTCTCCCTTGACAGGCGTTACACGATGTAATGAATAGTATCCTGCAAATATTAGTAAATCACCCTGCTCAACATCTAGAGTAACTACACTATCATCATTTCCATTTAGAACCGCACCTAATTTTGACAGATCGTCATAGTCATTATTGCGTAGGTCTGGGACACACTGAAATAGCCCTCCTTCAAATGGTTTTTGAATTAGCAAAGTGATCGTAACCTGTGATTCATCATAGTGCCAGCCATGATTCTGATCCACTCCCATACAGTTAATTGTAAGCGCTGCCATGGGATCAGCCATGCGATACAGGTCATGACCTAAAACAATAGACAGAAAATTCATAAGTGGATCCCAATTATATAACTGGTGCAGAGCATCTTGGGCATCCATGAGATCGTAGGGGATAGAATTGAGTGAGGTGTCATCCCTTATCCTGAGTGGATGATCTTTTGGTAAAGATATATCATCTTCCTCAAAAAAAACATTATGATTATCCCTGCAGAAATGTGATTGGTGAATGGACTGATCGGCTTCTTCTGCCATCCTTTCAAGAATAGGCTCATTAACAAATCCTTTCAGAATAGAAAAACCTTCCTTTTGCAGAGAAGATTTACATTGATTAGCCAGTTTTTCACAATCATCAGAATCTGGAAGATGAATGGGATATTTATCAGTATTTATATATTCTGTAGGGTTCCCCATAGATATATAATATAAAGTGTTTTACACATTCTTCTGAAGATTAAATTCTCTTCTTTATTTTGAATATGCATACTAACAACCAATCAATAAAACTTAAACGTCAATTAGGCCTATTCGATAGCTCAATGATGGTAATAGGCATTGTTATCGGATCAGGTATCTTTATGACTACCGGGCTAATGGCAGAGGCGTTACCATCTGCATCTTTGATCTTACTGGTGTGGATTTTAGGCGGATTACAGATGCTGGCTGGTGCACTAACATATGCTGAATTGGGAGCTGCAATGCCTAAAGCAGGAGGACAATATGTTTACCTTCGAGAGGCATATGGACCATTGCCCGCCTTTCTTTTTGGTTGGGTCGCATTTGTTGCCTATATATCGGGAACAAATGCGGCAATTGCTGTTGCAGTCGCAGAACATTTAGGTCTATTCTACCCCAGCCTCTCAACTCAAAACATTGTAATTAGCATTAGTAGTTTTTCAATATCTGGTGGTCAGATATTTGCTCTGTCTCTAATTTTATTTTTATCTCTTTTAAATTATTTGGGTATAGTTTTTGGAAAATGGATTCAAAATATTTTTACGGTGTTGAAAATTGGCAGCATTTTATTGTTTGCACTCGCTGGATTATTTATTTCTACAGGTAATCATTTAGATCTTTCATTAAATCCAACCAATATGAGTATTGGATCAATACTAACCGGTATGGGGATTGCCTTAGTGGCCGTAAACTGGACAGTAGGGGGGTGGGAATATGTGACTTTTGCGGCGGGGGAAATTAAAAACCCTAAAAAAAACCTACCTTTAGCTCTAATTATTGGTACGATAGTGATCCTTATATTGTATTTCTCGATAAATATTGCATATTTGAAGGTATTACCAATGGATACTCTTATAGGTGAAATAAAAGTTGGAGAAATGGCTGCTAGGACCCTGTATGGGCCAGGAATAGCAGGCGTGTTTGCCTTGGTTATTATTGTTTCAATGTTTGGCGCTTTAAATGGCAATATACTTGTTGGCTCAAGGGTTTATTATGCTATGGCCAAAGATCATTTGTTTTTTAGCAGTGCAGCGAATGTTCATCCAAAATTTAATACACCGGGCAATGCGATTATTATTCAGGGTTTTTGGGCCGCAATTTTAACTTTGACTGGCACATTTGAAGAATTGTTTACGCTGGTGGTGTTTGTTAATGTTATTATGTGGATCGCCGCATCTTCAACCGTATTTGTATTAAGGAAGAAACAACCGAACCTGGAACGGCCATATAAAGTATGGGGCTACCCGTATGTCACAGCTTTTTTCATCCTATTTTCATCGGCAATAATGGTGAATACTTTTATTGAATCACCGGAACAATCATTAATGGGATTGGGGCTTACTCTTTTAGGTATTCCGGCCTATTTGTACTGGAAAAAGAAGAATTAAAGGTGGTTCATTTTTCCATTTCCGGTTCAAGATCTACACCCAGCCCATCTGCAATTCTATTTATATAATTAAAATAACTTATCACCTGTGCCGCATCACTTATTGCGTTTTGGGAAAAACCGAACGCCTCCAAATCGCGAACATCTGATTCCACCATTTCCGCAGGGGTAAGGGTAAGTTTCACGGCCCAGGAACAAAGAGCTTTATCTTCCTTTGATAAGTCTGTGGTTTGCCAGTCGTGTTTCAGGTGGTGAGCTTTTTCTTCGTCCTTGACTTCATCCCGGAAGTCGTCCCCGTGGGCTTCAATTCAGTAATAGCAGTGGTTCACCTGGGACACCACTGTTGCCAGCATTTCCCGCTGGGCCCGTGACAGTTCCGATTCACCGTACATGATTGCCAGATACATACGCATGGATTCTTTCAGGGCCGCCGGACTGAGACTCATTATTTTCAGAATATTGAATACACGCCCTGAGCGGTGGATTCCTTTATCGTATTCCTGTTTTACGATACCTTCTGCAACCTCGGGGTCAACTGTTTTAATAAAAGCCAATTCTACGCTTCCTGTTCCAATAGATGAAAATCCTGTGCCATTCGTGCTTCATAATTAAATCCTTCCTTTCGACCACTGGCTTTGCCGGAAAGATATACGAGTGTGCCAAGAGCTATGCCACCCAATGTCCACAGGAAAACATCGGCAATAATCTGAATCAAAAAGAAGCCCATGGAAATAATCGTTACACCTCCTAGAATATACAGGGCCCAAACCGGCGGTTTGAACTTGGCTGATTGATATAAATCCCGATTTACTGTTGGTAGACAAACCAGTGCTATACCCTGCATGATATAAATAATAAAAATACCGATCAGTCCTGTGCTCATCAGAAAGTAAGCTGACTTTGTCCATACCAAGCCGGTGCAAATGACACCGCTGATGATGAGGCTTATATGTGGTGTGTGCCATTTGGGATGAACTGCCGCAAGGATAGGTGGTAGAAGTCGATCTTCGCTAAATACAAACAGCATACGGGATGGCACCAAAATGGAACCATTAATACTGGTTAAAAAAGCGCTCATTGCACCAATGGCCACTATTTTAGCACCCCAGGGAGGTAAGTACGTGGCAGCGGCATCAGCCATAGCAGATTGCGATTGGGCTAGCGTTTCAGCTGGCAACACACCAAAAGCTACGAAAGCCATAGAAAAGAATATGAGCACCGATGCAAGGACCCCTTTAACAAAAATCATTGGAAGTGTTCTGGTGGGATCTTTGGTTTCCCCAGCCACTTGGGCCAGCGTTTCAAAACCGGCATAACTGAAAAAGAGCATGGGCATGGCTTCTAGAAGACCGCCAATTCCTTTTGGTAGAAGTGTATCATAATATTTCATATCCACTGCAAAAATGCCTGGAATCACCAAAACCAGAATACTTACAATTAAAATACCCAGCATAATAGTTTGGATCAAACCATAGTGGCGGACACCAAAAAGATTTATTACGTAAAATAAAATCATCGTTAAAGATGCCCATAGTCTTGGATCGGTGCCCGGAAGAAAAAAGGTCATGTATTCTCCTAGGCTGGTGGACATGAATGAGATGGCGCCAATAAATGCCAGCAACTTCATCCACATCGCAATAAAACCCAGATAATAGTTCCTAAATGTGCGAGAAATATGAATATAGGCACCACCCGGACGCATCCCTAGTGGTGTGGAAACAAAAACACTATATGCCAAAGCAGTACAGATTACAATTGGTGCAAAAATAAGATATGCCAGCGGAACGGCAGAACCAGCCACAGCACCCGCTTCACCAGTAACTCGAAAAATACCCGCACCAACCAATATGCCGATAATGGTAGCATAACCGGATAGTTTTCCAAGATCTCGTTTCAGTGTTGCCATAAGAAAGGGCGAAGCTAGGGCGGTCAGTCCCCTAAATCCAGTATGAACTTTTTTATGGCTTCGTATGTGTTAATTAAACTATCGGCACTGACCCATTCGTCAACGGCATGTGCGCCATGTCCTGCAGGGCCAAATAAAATGGATGGTATACCCGCTTGAGCCGCCAGTGCAGAGTCCGCCCAGTAAGATATGCCACAATAATCTTTATCTCCAGCGGCTAGTTTTAATTTTCTAATTAGTTTGTTTTCTGCTGATTCATTAGGAGGACGGCTGAAAATTTGTCGACCGACGACCTTTTGATCCCCAGTAGAATTTTTAACAGCAGAAATCACGCGCTGCAATTCAGCATCCAGCTTTTCCTGTCGATCGCCGGGCAGGATGCGGCGTTCCCAATTAAGTTTAGAATGGGCAGCGATTACACTTTGGGCTGAACCACCGGAAATGAGCCCGGGGTGGAGGGTAGCATGACCCAAAAAAGGGTGGGGTTTCTCGGCAGCTAATTCCTGGTTAATCGTTTCCAGCTCTTTAAGAGCATAACTAAGTGGAAAAATGGCATTAACCCCCTGTTCTGGACGACTGCCATGTGCTGCCAGCCCTTTTATTTCTATTTCGAACCAGGCAAATCCTTTATGACTGATGCCGATATATTCTTCAGTAGGTTCCAAGAAGATTCCTAGAAAGGGCTTTACAGGCAGTGCTGGGATGAAATGCTCAATCAGATGTTCCATACCAATACTCAGGTTTTCTTCATCAGCTACGAAGGTAAAAACTAAAGTGATCGGGCAGGGATGTTTGGAAAAATAGTCAGCCAATCCCATTTGAATTGCGCAGCCAGAGAGCATATCATATGTTCCCCGACCATAAAGTCTGTCTCCTTCTTTTTTCAGGGTAAAGGGGTCATCCATACCTTCGACACCCACTGTATCAATATGACCATTCAGAAGTAATATTCTGTCCTTGTCTTCACCGGATAATATAGCGGTCGTATTGCAGCGGTCATCAATCACGGTATGTATATCAGAGGATATGTCCAACAGTTGGAAATGACCTTGGATATATTCTGCAATATCCCGTTCTCCTTGACCGGCAGTTGAAAGATCCGGATTCACGGAATTAATCTGCACCAGATGCGTGAGGTATTGAATTAATTGATCTTGCATTGGTTTTCCACCAGTTGAGGTTAAAAAGTAATGGTGAATCTAAGCTATATGCAATGATATGGATGGTTTTTGATAGATTGTCAGATCCTGCGCTATATAATCAAAATACATTCCATTTAAAATTGAATATTTTTTCAAGCGGTAAGCCTCTAAGTTTGAGTATATAAATTTATCAAACACTGAATTTTATTAGGTTAATTAGTTAAAAAAAAATATTAATTTATTATTGACTTGTTAGAAACTCCTACTTAGTATCACTTTATTGGTTATGTAAACCAAACAGATAAGATATCTAAATAGTATCAATAAATACAAAATACAATTTTTAATCAAGGAGAATGGTATGCGAATACTACACTATGTTTTAGCAATAACTCTGTCAACGGTGCTTTTAACGGCTGGTCAGACAGGAAAAATCGCCGGTCGTGTAACGGACAGTGGATCAGGTGATCCTCTTGTTGGATGTAATGTGATGATTAGTGGCACTTCTTCCGGTGCGGCAACCGATGCAAACGGTGAATATTTTATTATAAATCTTGTTCCAGGTAGTTATGATGTAGAATTTTCTATGATTGGATATGCAGCATATACTGCAAGTGGAGTGCAGGTTAATATTGATGTAACCACTCCTGTGGATGCTGCTTTAACCGCTGAAGCTTTAGAGATGGCTGGCGTCTCGGTTACAGCCGAAAAACCGCCAATTGAAAATACGCTTACATCCAGTAAACAGATTGTTTCTGGAGATATGATGGCAGGTATGGCCGTAACTGATGTTAATGATGTTGTTAAAACATTACCTGGCGTAACAGAATTTGGTGGTGAATTGCATATTCGTGGTGGCCGCTCTGGTGAGGAAATGTACCTTGTTGATGGCGCTTCGGTCACTAATGCTGTATTTGGTGGAGAGGCCATTTCAGTCAATCCTAGCATGGTGGGTGAACTGCAGCTTATTACCGGTACATTTAATGCTGAATATGGGCAGGCCATGTCAGGTTTGTTTAATACTGTTCTAAGAGAACCAACGCCAGGGTTTCAAGCTAGTTTAGGTTTTAGAACCTCGCTCGGTCAAGGCTATTTCACAGCCGATAAGGGAGATTTTCAGGGCAAAGATGTCTATGCTGAAGCCGAAATCATGAGTGTGGTAGATGCCACTGGCAATTATACAACAGCAGTAGCGGGCACAGATTATAACAAAGTAAGCACCTATGGTGACAAAAAGACAATTTTGGATTTCAGCGCCGGTTTTGGTGGTGATCAATATGGAGCTTATTTTTCATTGCGTACGTTAGATGATCCAGGCCGGTTACCTGGTTTAGCAAATGATTTAATGAGTATGCAGGCCAAGGTGAATTACCAATTAGGTAGCAATCTTAAACTAAGCGCAGAGACGATGATTGGTAGCAGCAATAGTTTTTATGACCCAACATATGATGCGGAACGAATGGATGCTGGGATGGATGTCTGGCAGTGGGTTATGGCACTGGATCAATACCCCCGCACCGAAGAAAGCACCACCCAATTCGGCTTAACGGCTAATTATGTTATGTCTGCCAGCACAAATATTAACGTACGATTGGACATGATGATGAGCACCCGGGAAGATGGTGCAAAAAGTTCTGACGGAAAATTTGTTGATTTTGTAAATAATAAACAGGTAACAGCCAATTCTATGTATAATGGCGCGGAAGGTCCTAATCATACAAAAGTTATGGAACATGGCGCCGCTGCGAATGCATGGTACAGTTTGGAAAATGTATATGGCCACTATTTTAAATCAGAAAACACCACCATCACTATCGGGGTTCATGCAACCAATCAGTATAATAATCGTCATTTGCTCAAGGCCGGGTTTGATTACCGAATGTTTGATATTGACCGTTCGGGTCATGACGTCTGGTATGGCCGTACTTTAGGTTTTACTGAAGATAATCCAAGATTACAACACGCTAGTTTTGGTGATGCAAAGCCAATTGAAATTGCAGCCTATGTACAGGATCAGATGGAATTTAGTGACATGATCCTGAATTTAGGCTTGCGCTTTGATGGGTTTAACGCTGGCTCTGATAAAGGCTATTGGGCAACGGATACAGATGATATGGCGGCTGATGCAACACTAAATCCGTTTGATCCTTCTAAAAGGAAAGCGACGGAAATGAAATCCCAAATCAGTCCTAGGCTCGGTGTATCTTTTCCTATGGGGGATGATATGGCTTTCCGTTACTCTTATGGGTCATTTTTTGAGCGTCCGCAATTATATAGACTATTGAACAACCATATGGCCCAGATGGACGGCGGTACAGAATCAGGTTTCTTTATTTACTTAGGTAATGCAAACCTGGACCCAAAGAAAACGTCTAAATATGAAATGGGTCTACAATATAGTGTTTCTGATAACTTGAAGTTGGATGTAGCTGGTTATTACAAGGATATTTCAAACCTCGCTGCTTCACAAGAGGTTTATGCTGTTCCTTACCAAGATGATGGAACTGGGCATGATAATGAAGCTGGTTGGGGAACGGATGATACGTTTGAAGCAGCTCATTATAGCTTCATGGTTAGCGATCACTATGGGAATATTCGTGGATTAGAAATGAGTCTTTCTCAGGGTGGACAGAGTGGATTAACTGGCCGAGCTTCTTACACATATTCTATCGCTCGTGGAACCGCTTCGGAAGCGCGCAATGCCGGTAATGGTAGTCTAACCCAAGAAACTGGTAATGTAGCTGCTGATATTATGACCATGACAACATTAGACTGGCACCGGCCGCATATGTTAAACGGGTTTGTTGATTATCATATGGATGTGAGTGGCATGACGGGTGGCATGGTTGGAAACGCTGGGGTGAATATGACCTTTAATATTCAGAGCGGTCTTCCAGTATCAGCTCGATCAGGGGTTGGTAGTACAAATTTGAGTGAAAGAGCACCAACTACTACTGATGTAAACCTTAAATTAGATGCTACGCTTGCTTTAGGGCCTGTGAATCCAACCGTATATTTATTAGTTGAAAATGTCCTCAATATACAGAATGTTATATATATTGCTGATCCGGGGTCATATTTTGACGATGCATCAAATTATTATAACGTAGCAGCAGGACCTACAAATAACCTGCTAGCCTATGGAAAACCTATGACCCTCAATCTTGGGGTACAGATTGATTTCTAATTAGTGATGAATTAAGGAGTTTGATTATGAAAAATAAAACAATCTTTAACATTTTCCTGACCGGATCATTAGTCTGTGGGTTAGTATCAACCGCAGTGGCTAAAGATATACTGGATGTTCTAGGTAATACCAGCCCTGTGGGCAGGACGTTTATGCGTTCTAGTGTAGACCAGACATATGTATACCATACCAATGGTGCACTTTGGATGGGCTGGGATTCCTATGGGAATACAGGGGATCAAACCTGTAGTGCCATTATTCCTGGCTGGGTCTATCCTGGTTCGAACCAATCTGCTGGTCACGGTTATCTGAATTACAATTGTCGTGCTGGTTACTGGATCATTGCCGATGTTGGGGGCACTCTTTATGAGGGCACTACTGGTCAATATGATGTCAGCGAAGGAACTGTACCGGGTGCAACCAGTGGTGGCTGGGCCGGTACTGATGGTGATTATAACAAGGAGCCCTGGGTAACTAACTCTACCTGGACAATACCCAGTGTGCCTGGTGGCGGTTTAACGGTTAATGCGGTACGCCGTTCATGGAGTACGACTGGTGAATCCAACAAATATTTTAAAGTAGGTGAACACGACTATAATGATTTTGTGATCGATGAGGTCCATGTAATAAATACTAGTACAAGTAATGTTGATGGATTGGTCTTTGGCTCTAAAGCTGATCATGATTGTACTTGGAATGTACCTTTTCCTGATTGGGATTATGCCTTCTGGACAGATGATATTGTAGATTATGATGCTACTTATATGCTTACTATGGAATTAGATGGTGATGACCCGGGATCAGCATCCAATGATTTTGGTATTGATGATCCAGGCCGTGAATATCGTGGTGTGAGAGTGGCGCAAACTCCATTAAATATTGCTGGGACTGCTTATGGAACATTGTCACAAGGTGATGTAAACCACATGTGGTGGACTGGTGATGAAGATCCTCAGACCGCAGCTTCTAGGAAAACAATGGCCACCATGGTAAAGGGTACTGGTGATAAAAAAGACGTAAATCCATCGCCAATGGATATGCGCTACCTACAGTCCTATGGTCCTTACCCATTAGCAGCTGGCGACACGCTGAAATTTGTGGTCGCTGTTCTAGCTGGTGCAGGTCTAGCAAACACCCAGCAGGCTGCTGCCAATGCTAGGAAAGCCTATGATTGGAACTGGAACCTACCCAAGCCTCCGGCGGCTCCACAGATCGCTGCTAATGGTGTTACCACAACAGCAGAAGGAAAAGCAAGTGTTACGTGGAGTTATAGCGATGCCCAAATAGCTGCAGTTGATCCGGATAAAGGCGCAGCGGATTTTGCTGGATTTCGTATTTATAAAGCAGCAACAGCTCCACGGCAAAACTCAAAGGTTATCATGGCAGCTGAAGGAGTTTCGGCAGATAATTTAAATACCGGTGGTACCATGGTTGGAGTACCTGATAATGGAACTGATTTTACTTCTGCTGCTACGGGTCCATATACCATGGTGTTGGATATTCCAGCAGCAGACATTGGTACTTATGGTGGTAACGGAACCTATACTTGGACGGATGAAAATGTGGCTATTGGTTTAACCTACTGGTATTACGTAGCAGCATATGACGCAGCTGGATCAGACCCTGTACATGGCTCTGTCCCTTCAATGGAAAGCTTTTATACTATGTGTTACCCAATGCAGCCAGCACCTGATGGTGGTGGTGGTGAAATCTCATCTGTGCCTCCAGCATTAACTGTTTCTGTAGAATCATTAACCTATGACGGGCTTGATGGGAGTACCAATGATGTTTTTGTCGCTCCAAACCCTTGGAAAGCAGATATAATGGAAACATTTCATGGTGCGACTACTGCGAACACATATTTTGTTCGTTTTTACAATGTGAAATCAGGCGATGATATAAGAGTTTTTGATGTTGGTGGTAACCTAGTGTACGAAGGAAATGCATCTTCTGCGGGATCATTTGATTGGAATTTGGTATCCAGAACTAGGAATCAGGTCTCAACAGGAATTTATTATTGGAAAGTCGGTGACCAGTCAGGTAAACTGGCTGTCATTCGGTAAACCAGGAAGGATATATAAATCATGAATAAATCAATGGTTCTTAAAAACCCTTTGAAATGGACAGTAACTCTTTTTCTGATTATTGCAATGCAAAGTTTCACCTTTGCAGAAGGCGATAATGATAAAGTTGGTTCTGTTGCATTCAAGTTTCTAAATATTCAAACTGATGCGCGTGGAGCTGCACTGGGCGGTTTATCAGCTCAGGCCAGCGGTGCAGGAGCACTATTTTCCAATCCAGCGGGTATTGCTGGGACCGAGGGAATGAATCTTACCGCGGGATTATCACAATATCTACTAGAGACGAGCATTATGAATTTTGGTTTTGTTATGCCTATGATGAGCGGTGCGGTTGGTGTATCAGTCGTAAGCGTAAATTATGGTGATATAATGAAATCAGGCTGGGCTGGAACCAGTGAGTTTGTTTTTGAGCCAAACCAAGGAACGTTTACAGCCAGCGATATGGCCCTGCAAGTAAGTTATGGCCAGAATTTATCGGATAAATTTTCGATTGGCGGTACTGCAAAGATACTTAGTCAAAATATAGATAATGAAAGTATCGGTGGGTTGGCGTTTGATATCGGAACTCAGTTTGATATTGGTTACAAAGGAATGAAAATGGGTGCTGTAATATCAAATTTCGGACCAGATGTAGAATCGGTAATGACTGGTGGTGGTTACCAGGGGTTTCCATCAATGTCTTTGCCGATGACATTTTCCTTTGGCGTTATTGGTGAGGCTATGCCAGGAATGAATGCTGGTCTTAATGTTTTAAAACAGGCCGATATGGAACAGGAGTTCATCTTTAATGCTGAATATAATATCAGCCCGGCAGCTGTGCGCTTCAGCTATAACCTGAATAATCCGCAACAGAACCTGTCGGTTGGGGCAGGCGTAAATGTCGCAGGCATAAATGCAGATTTATCCATGAGTATGACCCAATACCTAGATAATGTGTTGCGTATGTCTATCGGTTATTCCTTTTAATAGAATTAGATAACAAATATAGCTAATAGAAAAGCCGTCCCTTTAGGGACGGCTTTTTTTGTAATTTTTAAATAATGATGATACGTTATTTGATGATATTAACATGGCTTTTATCTAATGGGTGGACCCAATCTCTTGTATTTAAAGATGTTGCCGATAATCAACTGTTGAATTTTGTTCATGATCATGGCGGTACGGGTGAAAAATACTACATGGAAACAATGGGGTCCGGAGTTTGTTTATTTGACTACGATAATGATGGGGATCTTGATGCTTATTTTCTTCAAGGATCTTCCTTGCCAGGATGGGATAGAAAAATTATACTAGAAAACAAACTGTACAGAAATGATGGGAAAAAATGGACGGATGTAACTGAAATGGCAGGGGTAGGTGATAAAAATTATGGAATAGGATGTGCTTGTGCAGATTATGATAATGACGGTGACACAGATTTATATGTCACAAATTATGGACCGGATGTTCTCTACAATAATGGTGGTGATGGTACCTTTACAGATGTTACTCTTGATGTAGGTATTGATAATCCTCATTGGTCTTCCAGTGCTGCATTTTTTGATAGTGATAATGATGGCTGGCTAGATCTTTATGTGACAAACTATGTTGAATTTTCCATTGAAAATAATCCTTGGTGTGGTGAACCAGTTCAGGGAGAAAGAGCATATTGTGATCCGGACTATTTTGAGGGAGTCGAAGATATATTTTATCATAATGATGGCCAGGGAAATTTCAGTGATTGGTCGGTTCGGTCAGGTATAAACAAGGCTCGAGGGAAAGGCTTGGGGGTTGTTCCAGGAGATATTGATAATGATGGTGATATGGATATTTATGTAGCCAATGATAAGGTGATGAATCTATTATTTATTAATGATGGCTTGGGTCACTTTACGGAAAAGGCTTTGTTTACTGGTGTGGGGTTTAATGAGAATGGTCGAGCCGAGGCCGGTATGGGGGTAGATTTTGGTGATTTTAATCGTGATGGTTGGCTGGATTTATTTGTTACCAATTTCAGCGGTGAAACCAATACATTATACTTGAACGAGAAAAATGGCTTTCTGGTAGATGCTACATCTCGAACAGGCCTTGGACATCCAAGTATTAATCTCCTCGGTTTTGGGACGAAGTTTGTTGATTTGGATTTGGATGGTTGGCTTGATATTTTCGTTGTCAATGGGCATGTGATTGATAATATAACGTTGTTTAACCGGGACTATCAGCACGCACAAGAGAAACAAATATTTATTAACCAGGGTAATGAAACGTTTTTAGATCAAACAAAAAGCATTGGTGGTGATCTAATTAAGCCTGCTGTGGGTCGAGGAGCAGCTTTCGGTGACATTGACAATGATGGTGATATTGATATAGCTATTTCAAATAATAATGGGAAAGCAGAATTATTATTGAATGAAGGAAAACCTAAAGGACATTGGATTGGGTTTCAACTGGAAGGGAAAACCTGTAATAGGGAAGCAATTGGTAGTAAGCTGAAAATCACAACCGATTCTGGATCTCAGGTAGCTTGGGTTAACCCGGCGGCTAGTTATCTTGCATCCAATGATCTTAGAGTTTTATTTGGTCTTGGTACGGATGAAATAGTCACGTCTTTGGAAATTCAGTGGCCAGGATTAGGAAAGGATTTGTTTGAAAACTTAACCTGTAATTCTTACTACAGGGTCGCGCAGGGAGGATCATTATCAATAATCAACTATTAATTTTCACGTTCCTGCTATCATCATTTGTGTACCCACAACAATCCGTAGAAGAAGGATTTAAATTAATTGAAACTCGGAGTTATAATGAGGCTATTAAGGTATTTGCTTCAATTGTTCAAAAGGATTCCAGTAATCTTGAAGCCTTAAAGGGGCTGGCCAGGGCCTGGAATGGTGCAGGGGATATGCCCCGCGCTATCCAGATCTATGAATTGAGTTTGAATAAAGATCCATCACAATTTGATATATGGGTGGCCTATGGTAATTTGTTTTATAACAAGGGAAATAGTAAAAAGGCCGCCAAAAGTTATCGGCAGGCAATAAAATATGATTCTACGCATGTTAGAGGGCTTAACAATCTGGCTATGGTGCTCAAAGACCTTCGAGACTATGATGAAGCGGAAACTTATTTTTTAAAAGCAATTTATTTCGATTCTACTTATAGTTTAGCAATGCGGAATCTTGGCGATATATATCTAAAACAGCAAAAGACTGAAAAGGCAATATTATGGTTGGAAAAGGCAAGGATCGCTGATCCTAAGAGTCTTTATGGGTTATATTGGCTGGGACGAGCACATGTGCAAAATAATAATATTCAGCAGGGGATTAAGTGTTTTTTAGAGGTCTTAGCCGAAAAACCAGACTTACCACAAGTTAATCATGATTTAGGAAAAGCATATTTTGCAAATCGGAATTATAAAAAGGCGCTAGATCATGTTCAATATGCCTTGAAAAGAAATTCCTCAATGATTCCCTATCATATCACCTTGAGTCATATATATGATCATATGCATCAGGAAAAAAAAGCTTTTGCAGCATTGCAGGATGCATTAACTATCGATCGCAGTGTAGCTGAGATTTATATTGAGCGTGGTAACATCCATAAAAATGCTGGTCGGTTTGAAGATGCACTGAAAGAATACAATCTTGCAGCTTTAATAAAACCAGAACTATGGCTTAGCCATTATAAATCAGGTGTGGCATTATATTATTTGACCCGTCTTGATGAGGCGGAGACTGCATTTCTAAAAGCAGAAGAACTGCAGTCTGAAAATGGTTCTATTTATCATTTCCTTGGGATGGTATCATTGGCCAGGGATAATAATAAGGCAGCAGAGAACAGGTTGCTAGAAGCGGCAGAGTTAGATGATACTAATGGAGACATCTGGTTTCATCTTGGGGAGGTACAAATGCGGACAGAGCAATGGGAAGATGCTGAAAATTCTCTATTGAAATCATATGATATCAATTCCTATAATGCAGAAACATTATACAGTCTAGGCCAAGTATATAAGAAGTTAGGTAAGCTGGACCGATCCCTTGAATACTTATATAAATTTAAAGAGGTCGAAGAATTCGAAAGAAATACTGAAAGTTTAAATAAAAGAATTCGGTTGCATCCTAATGATATAACATTGCGATTAAGGCTGGCTACTTTATATGAGGATCAGAACCGTGTTGATCAAGCAGTGCCGATCCTCCGTCAGGCAGCATATTTAGGAAGTATAGAAGCTGAAAATAAGTTAAAAACCATTTTAGAAAAAATTCGGCCATAGTCGAACCTTCAAATCGCCTCCCATTTTTCCGCAATTCCAAATGAATAAAGTTGGAAATATTATACCCATTTATATTATTTAAAATTTGAATGAAAAAATATTTCTTGCTTCGAAAACTATTAAATCCTTATCTTTATTGAGACTTAGTCTCATTATCATTAATAATATCCTGGGTAAGCGAACGTTTTTTAAATAAATATTAATAATGGCAGAATTTATAGTTGTATTTAGAGAAGTACTTGAGGCCTCCTTAATTATAGGAATCCTCTACACTTTTTTAAATAAAACAAATCAACAAAATAATATTAAACAACTTTGGAAAGGTGTGTATCTAGCGTTAGTAGCTAGCGTAGTTGGTTCTGTTCTTTTTCAGGTATTATTAGGAGGTTTTACTGGTCAAGCAGAAAAATTATTTGAAGGTATCATTATGATTGTAGCTGCAGCTGTTCTTGGCACTATGATTATATGGATGGCTAAAAATAAAAATATAGCTGCTGAATTAGAGGAAAAGGCAGAATTAGCTATATCACCTGAAAAAATAGGTTACGGTATCTTTGGTTTGGCATTTATTTCAGTATTTAGGGAAGGAATTGAAACTATATTATTTATTTATGGACTTATGATAAAGCAAGGTGGGATTTCAATCGCTGCATCCCTTTTAGGCGGACTTTTGGCATTAAGTATAGGTTATATTATTTTTGTTCAAGGAAAAAATGTTCCTTTAAAAACTTTTTTTAATGTGAGTTCTGTATTGCTCATCTTTGTTGCTTCTGGTATGCTTGCTTATGGGGTGCATGAACTTGAATCTGCAGGTGTAATTCCTGATTATGGACGTATATGGGATATAAATCCACCTAAAAATGCTGATGGAACATATCCATTATTTCATGATAAAGGATACATAGGGGGTTTGATGAAGGGCTTATTTGGTTATAATGGTGATCCAAGTTTTATTGAATTATTAGCTTGGATAATTGTTTCTAGTGGGCTGTTTATCAGCTGGAAAAGAATTTCAACTCAAAATTAATTATTCAATTAAAAAAACTCGAAAGGTAAAAAATGTATAGATTATCAATTCTTCTTATAATCGTAATTCAATTAGTAAATGCTGATGTATTTATAGGGAAAGTAGTTGATTCATCAACTGGAATGCCTATTGTAGAAGCAAATATAAAATTTAAACATAAAAATGATGAAGGCACTGTAACAGACACTAAAGGTTTATTTTCATTTTCTGGAAATAAAGGTGATAGTGCATTAATCGAAATTACTGCAATTGGCTATACGGGATTAGAAAAAATGGTTTTGTTATCAGAATCACACACTATGCTTATAAAGCTTGAACAAAGTGCAATAAAGCTTTCTCCTATTAATGTGCTTGCTGATAGATCCAGAATATCTGGAGTTGGACAAAATTTTTATAGAATACCTGGATCACTATCAATAGTATCTAAGACTGAGGTCTTGGAATTTCGTGACACAGATATAAATAAGGTTATTTCGCAAGTCCCTGGAGTTTATTTACAGGAAGAAGATGGGTATGGTTTAAGGCCTAATATAGGAATGAGGGGTAGTGGACTAGAAAGATCCTCAAAAATAAATATGATGGAAGATGGTGTATTAATTTCTCCTGCACCATATTCTTCTCCAGCTGCATATTATTCACCTACAGCTGGTAGAATGGAATCTTTTGAGATTAGGAAAGGTTCTTCTCAGGTAAAATATGGACCTCATTCCACAGGAGGGGCGATCAATTACATATCTGCATCGATTCCTAAAGAATTAGATTTTAATGGATTATTATCCATAGGCGAATATGGTTCACAAGTTGCAAAATTTAAATCTGGTATGTCTTCCAATAACTATGGGATAATGTTTCAAACACATAATGAAAAAGCAGGAGGTTTTAAAGAGTTACAAGGAGGAGGCAACACAGGATACGATAAAAATGATTTTTTATTTAAAGCAAGAATTAATACAAGTTCTGATTTAGCTCTTCTACAATTAAAATTGAGTAGTACAGATGAAATTAGCAATGAGACTTATTTAGGCTTAACCAGAGATGATTTTGATCAAAATCCTTATATGAGATACAGAGCTTCTCAGAAAGATAAAATGGATGCTGATCACGAGCAATTTTCCTTAACAGCAATCATAAAACCTTTTGAGAACTTAGATATTACTTCAACATTGTATGATAATCATTTTCATCGTAATTGGTATAAATTGAATAAAGTTAATGGACATAGTATAGGCTCTATTTTAAGTAATGATAACGGTACAGATTCAACTTATCAATTACTATCTGCTAACAATAGTATTGATGATATTTATGATATTAAGGCGAATAATAGAATATATGAGTCCAGTGGTCTTCAAACTGTCTTAAGATCTAATTTTAAATTTTTCGGAAAACAAAATGATTTGATGTTTGGATTTAGGATTCATTCTGATGAAATGAATAGATTTCAAAAATCAGATAAGTATAAAATGAATAATGGTGATTTAATCATGACCACTGAGGGCATTTGGGGTGAAGGGAGTAAAAATAATCGACTCTACACTGCAAGTGCTAATTCAATGTTTATTGAAAATCAATTAAAATTAAATAGAACAATCATAACTATTGGTTCTCGAATGGAATCAATCAATCTTGAAAGAAAAGATTGGGGTTCTGATGTAAATCGTGAGTCAACGGCTTCTTCAATAAAAAAAGATAAATTAGAAGTATTTATTCCTGGAATCGGTTTATCGTATCAGTTATTTCAAGGGACTCAAATTTTTACTGGTATACATAAAGGTTTTTCACCGCCTGGACCTGGCTTTGATGATGAAGATAAAGTAGTACCTGAAGAAAGTAATAATATTGAGTTAGGAATGCGTTTTAATCAAGGTTTTCACAACGCTGAATTAGTTACATTTTATAATGATTACAAAAATTTACTTGGGGAGGACACTGAAGCTGCAGGATCTGGTACCTATGCCCAATTTAATGGTGGAAAAGTCCTGATAAACGGCATTGAATTATCATATAGCAACCTTATTAAGATAAATAAATTTTTAGTTCCTTTTTCATTTTCCCATACTTACACGATAGCAAAATTCAAAAATAATTTTGATAGTGATTTTGATCCATGGGGTAATGTCTCTATTGATGATGAATTACCTTATATTCCACGTAATATGCTTCACGCAAGAATTGGAATGGAAATTGGAAAAAGTCAAACTTACTTGAGATTTAAGCATATTGATAAAACGAGAACTGTTGCTGGAAAAGATAAATTATCAGAAATCAATAGTACAGATGCGATCAATACAGTGGATATTGTTTCAAAATATAAAATAAATAAAAATATAAATTTTGAAATAAAGTTTTATAATGTAACAAATTCTAAATCTTCCGTTGCAAATAGACCTGCAGGATTAAGACCAAATATGCCTCGCCAGATAATATCATCAATTAGTTTTGATTTTTAATATTTTTTAAAAACAAACTAATCTGATATAAAAATAAAATAATGTAATGTGGCGATATATTGTTTTATTTATTATTGTTATTATTTTCTTTAATTGTACTAACCAAAATAATCAAGTCCTTAACCTAATATATAATAACTCATTAATTATAGATGGAGAAAACCATTTTAATAATATAGCTCAATTAACATTTTCTGGTGAAAATGCGGAAGCCTATTTCAGTCCAGATGGTAAAAAATTAATTTTTCAGGGTCACGATGGCGAAGACATATGTGATCAAATTTATATAATGGATATTGAAACCGGAATAATTGACCTTGTATCCAATGGACAAGGGGTAACTACTTGTAGTTTTTTTAAATATCCTAATGCAAACAAAATAATTTATTCATCTACTTTTCTAGATGATTCAGCATGTCCTCCAAAACCAGATTATAGTATGGGATATGTATGGAAGCTATATCCAGGTTATGATATTATTTCTGCTGATTTGGATGGATCAAATCCTATTCCATTAACAGGCTCACCTGGTTATGATGCGGAAGCAACATTTTCTTTTGATGGGAAGAAAATAATCTATACTTCATTAATCAGTGGAGATCTAGAATTATGGACTATGAATTCGGATGGCTCTAATAAAAAACAACTAACTGATAGATTAGGATATGATGGCGGAGCGTTTTATAGCCATGATGGATCAAAGATTGTCTGGCGAGCTTATTATCCACAAACGGAAAAAGAAATATCTGACTATAAAAATCTATTATCTGAAAGTTCAATTCGCCCAATGGCCTTGCAACTATGGATGATGAATGCAGACGGTTCAAATAAGAAGCAAATTACTGACAATGGTTCTGCAAATTTCGGACCATTTTTTTCCCCTAAAGATAATCAAATTATTTTTTCATCGAATATGCATGATCCAAAAGGTCGTGATTTTGATTTGTACTTAATAAATATAGATGGAACAGATTTGGAAAGGATTACTTATTTTGAAGGATTTGATGGTTTCCCTATGTTTAGTCCAAATGGGCAATATCTTGTTTTTGCATCAAACCGTAACCAAAATAAACCTGGCGACACAAATATTTTTATTTGCGAATGGAAATAAGCCTCATTTAGTATTTGGCCTGAAATACGGTAGAATATTATAGAATAAATATATTATATGGATACACTTAGCCATGCATTATGGGGCAGGGGATTATTTGGACACCGTGGTATGCCATGGCTGGCCTTATTTTTTGGCGCAATGCCAGATCTTGCGTCTTTTGGTGCTTTTATCATTATAAATATTTTCAGTGGGTCTATGCCCCAATTTGGCGGACCGCCACCTTTAGAATCATTACCAGACTGGCTATTTCTTTGTTACGATATTAGTCACAGTTATGTTACTGCATTCATCGTCATCGGTATTGTTTATCGTTTTCGAAAAGATGTGGCCTTTTCGATGCTGGGTTGGCCGTTTCACATATTGTTAGATTTTCCTTTTCATTCAAAGGAATACTTTCCAACAAAGCTGTTTTACCCAATAACTGACTTTTATATTGATGGAATACCATGGTCCAATCCCTTTATATGGTTTCCAAACCTGGCCGGTATAATTATTTTATTTATTTGGCGCTACAAGTCAAATAAAGATTAAAGGTTTAATCTACCATTTTCCAAAATGCGATTCCTCCGGCCTGTTTACCGACTTCGGCGTGATCTACTAACGTAAGATTTTCTAGGTCAAATACATCTACTGAACCAGGCTCACCGCGAATACCTTCAACAGATACAAAAGCATAACGGCTATCTGGCGATATAACAACGCCATGTGTTACCCTTCTTGTATTTTTTAGACGGACAAGTTCTTGTCCAGTATTTAAATCCCAAATACCTGTCTTTGCAGCGGACTTATAGGTTACAACCAAGTATTTACCATCCTGACTTACCTCGCAGTTGTAAGGACCTTTATCCGTCTTGAACTGTCGAGTAATTGCCCATTTTCTTAAATCAATCTCAACAACATTATCTATACCATTATTTACCACATAAACATGGGTATCTGCCGGATGTGGATAAACCCAAGTTGGTTTCTCTTTAGGCATTTTATGCTTTGTGTGTTTTTTCATTGGTTTATTGTGGTCCATTGAGCCCATCGAATGTTGCATGTTAGTTTGTTTATTGCGCCCCGTAAATAAAGTCCTGCTAATATCAAATTGAAGAACATCTATTTCATAAAGCATTCCAGACATCATGGCCACTGAATATTGTTTTAACCCGTCATTTGTTAATCGTGAACCATGAGGCATAACACCTGTCTCAACTCTCTTAATCTCGATCATTTCTTCTGGATCAACGATCGACACCGTACTTGGTTCATGTTCACCATGTAGATTAAAATTCACTACATATAAAAGACCAGTAGCAGCAGATATTTGCATTGTAGCAGGGAACAGGCCCAATTCCACACGGTCAACCATCTTATCTGTACCAGTTTCATATTTGTATACATGGCCAAATGGGAATCCGTGAGCAAGGGATAAGTACCAATAATTACCATCAGGCGATATTGTGAGGCCGTGGGGTCCCTCAATTTCCAGTGGCCAAACACCGACAGGAATGTCTTTAATAACTACTGCTTTTTTGCCATCAAATTTGACCACATGAACTTCATCCTGTGATTCAGCTGTAACATAGATATAATAATTTCTTCCTTTTAATGGATTAATTATCAATAAAAGAAATAATACTGTAAAAATTAATTTCTGAATAAAGTCTTTTTTATTCATCACCATCATCATCGTCATATTCAACCAACTTAATAGCATATAGTCCGCTATTCATATCAGAGAAGAAAATATGATTTTTGTAAGGCTGCGGACCCCATGCCATAGTTGCATTTGACATCCGGCCGTTTTTATGGTTTGATAAATAGAAGGCTATCTCACGACCCTGCTTGTATAGATCACCAAGTAATTCACCAGAAATATCAACTACCCGTAGGCCTCCCTGGTAAAATGCGGTGTAAAGGGTATCACCTTTTACCCAAAGATTATGTGAGCCTGCTTCTGGAACTTGATAGATTGCTTCTTCAACTGGCTTTTTAAAGTCATTCATATTCAAAAAGTGATACCCACCTCTAGGATTGGCAGGCACCATATTCTCAATTTCACCGAGACCAAAGGGAAAGTGTTCATCGCCAGCAATCACATAAAAGTCACCTGTAGATTCACTAAGGAAAGGGAAAGCAGCGTGATTACGCCCAGTGGTGTCAGTTTTTGATGACATTAATATTGGGTTTCTGTGACTACCTTTACCTGCCGCTTGCAAGACAGGGTTATTCAGGATCGTATGTCTGTTACGTTCCGAAAAGTTCAATCCCCCAATGTCAACAACATGAATACCATCGTTCCAATTGGATGAATAGGCAATTCCATTTTCAACCCATACATCATGGATACTGTGTCCCGGAGTATTTAGTTCGTAACTACTCACACGCCAGGGATTTTCCGGGTCAGAAATATTGATAATATCATACTTTCTTCCGTTATTAACTGCATAAACATGGTTATCATAAATGAATGCATTATGTACACCGCCGGTAAGCCCATCATTGAACTCTGATAATATTTTGACATCATATGGATTGCTTACATCAAGAATAACAACACCATTTTTCCGGGTGGATGCCCCTTCACGAGTTAAAACTCCTATTTTACCATCAGCCGATACCTTGACATCATTTACAGTACGTGCATCTACTGTAACCGTATCAATGATAACTAGGTTTGACGGATCTGTTACTTCCCAAAAATATGCTTCACCATTAGCTTCCCAGGTACCCGTAACTGCAAAATCACGGTCTTTGAATTCACCAATACCCTGCCAGACCCATAGATCAGAAGTAAAAACATCTGTTATTAATCCGTGTCCTACTAATTTGGCACGTTTTTGAATATTACGTGCTGTAATACGTATCGTTTTTGATGCGGTGTAACCTCCTGAAGTTGCGAAAATAGTATAATCACCAGGATTTTCAGCTACAAACTTTCCATGCGGTGTAATTTGTCCGCTAGCTGGTAAGCCGATTCCATATACAGCTTTTCCTGTAAAAGAAAATATTACAGGAGCATCCTCAACAGTTCTACCAGATGCTGTTAAAGCTTTGGCTTGAAATGTAATGACGTCCCCAGTTCGGTAATCATTCGCATGCAGGGAAAGATCTATTTTGCGCACCGGGTTTCGCACTACCCGTAAATCAATTGAGGAGGAAATCCTTTCAGCTCTTACAGTTAATTGAACCCGTCCCCGGCGATAAACAGTGAGGTGGCCAAAATCATCAAAGTCGGCTATTTCTGGGCTAGATGATTCGAAGTCTGGCTGGACATCCTGTCTGGTTATACCGGCCTGATCCAAAACACGAACAGCAAATTTAATTGTTGTTCCTTCATAAGCCGTTCTTGGCGGATCAATAAATTCAGCTTTCGCAATAGGAGGGAACGGTACTGTAATGGGCATGCTGCCCCGTACACGGTTAAATCTATCAGATGTAATATTTCTAGCTCTCAGCTTAAAAGACCCTGGTTTAAATACCTTTACTAGTACATTAGCAACGCCTTCTAGGTTGCTAATCCATGGCCTGACCCCTACCGATTCCCATGCCCCTGTTATTAGGAACTGGTTGTTTGATAAGGAACTATCTTCTGAAAATAGTGTTATCTTAACATTTGCTGAATCACCGATGGTTAAATGGAGAGAGTCGGGTTCAAACTGAAAATATAAACTATCATTTTCTTGGGCTTGTATTGTTACAGTGTCTAGAATTAATACAGCGCATGTAAATACTAATCTAAAGCGATCCATAATATTAGCCTTTCAGATTTATCTTTATTCAAATTTTGCCAATTTACTTCATTGCTTTTTTGAAAGCAATGGGATGACATTGCTTTCGCAACAAAAACCCTGACTTTTTAAAAAAGAAGCGAAAATCTGAAAATTATGGGATTAATACTATACCATACTAAAAACCTGATAGATTATTCAAAGATAGCGCTTAAGTCGACCTCTAATTCCGGTTCATCCTGGGTTACCGTCATAGCTTGGAAATTTCCACCTAGCATACTATAAGTACCATTTGGATAATCTTCTGGCCAATATGTAACGGATATTGCCCCATAACTGGCGAAAGGTAAATTATCTAAAGAATAATCATATTTACTATCAGCTAGGCTTTCTGATGTTACATATTCAAATTTGGCCGGTGGTCCTGTTGGAGGAAAGCTTGTATCCAATGTCAGTAATACCTGCCCGCTGTCTGGCCATACACCACTAAAGGTAATCGTACCATAGATTGTACCTGACTCAGCTAGATCATCGGAATTTTCGTCTTCACAGCCAATGCTTAATATTATCAATATTAAAGCAAAATATTGCAATAAGGATTTATTCATCATTTTTTTCCTTTTTCTATTCGTTTATGGTTTTTGAGAAGTTGATATGCCAGGTTATACCAGGCATTGGGTAATTTTGAATTAAGACGTAGTCCTGATTAAATATATTTTTTATACTTAATTCTAACTCAAAGCTAGAAAAAATTTTAGATAGCTTAAGATCAAAAAGAAACAATTCAGGCAATGTTTTAACGGGGAACCGGACCGTATTATTAACTATAGGGTGATCATTGCTGAGAAAATCTTCATATTGCTGTGTACTTTTGTAACGTAACAGGAATGAAATATTCATGAGACTAAGTTTTTTAGTTAAACTAATTTTAGCTTTATGAGCTGGGCGATAAAGGATTGGTCCACTGTTTTGAATATCCATCATTTTTAAATAGGAATAACTAAATGTTATATCACCAAGGTTGAAAGGATTAGCTAGTTCAGATCCTAATTCTAAACCATATCCCTCTACATCTGTGCGGTTAATTGATTCTACAGGAATGGTGTAAACGAAATCGATCATGTTACTATAATAATTATAAAAAAGATTCCAAAACCATGTTTGCTGTTGGGTTTCAAATTTTGCAATTCCGAGTTCTATCGCGGTCATGAATTCAGGTTGTAGTTGTGAGTTTCCGCGATACTGCAATCCGTAGTTACTTTCATACTGTAAAAACAACTCAGATATAGATGGTGCCCTAAAACCACGGTTTACAGATAAATGATATTGTACATTATCGTTTGGTTTGAAATAAAAATTTAATTTAGGTGATATAGCTTCGAATAATATTTTTCGATATTGTTCGCCTCCTTGAACCTGGCGATAGTCATACCTGAGTCCAAAATCTAATATCAAATTTTCACTGATATTTTTCTTCAATTGACTGAATATTGCCATGGTACTTTGTTTCGGTTGATCATAAATGAAATTGATTACATCGGCTTTTGAAAGATCAAGCCCTACTTCAGTACCAATCGTAATAACTGATTTATCATTAAATACTTTTTGATATTCATTGCGCCAGACATGGCCCTTATCTTTGTATGTTGTGGATCCCTGCAATTCACCCTCTGGGGTATCATTTCTGTCATTATAAATAGTATTGAAATTATTTATGGCAAGTGATATGGATAGAATTCCATTATATAATAAAGGTCGTGAATAAAATATATGTAGATAACTACTGGTTCGTTCTGATTGTCTAAAGGATTTTAATCCTGGGTTATCAGCATAAACAAAACCTGGTTGTCCATTAAAAGATTTGCTAATTATGGAAGATATTAACCACCTTTGATTACCAAAAATATTTCCGTTGAGTTTTATCGAACTACGAATATTTTTATGATTTGCGTTAAAACGATGACCATCTGATGCATTATATCCAAAAGTGCTGATAATATTGAGCTTGTGCAAATTGCGGCTATAATTAAGATCCAATGCACCTTTGTTAAAACTTCCAATACCTGCCTGGTAGGCTAGTACATTATTTGGACTATCCGATTTTGTCACCATATTGATGACTCCACCCATAGAATTATGCCCGTATAGCGAGGACGCCGGTCCTCTCACTACTTCAATACGCTCAATATTCTCAATAGGAATAGCATTCCAATCAGATGAACCGGAATTCGGAATAGCAGCAGGGAAGCCGTCAATTAGAAGGAGGACCCTATTATTATAGCCACCTGGTTTATAATCGGATGACCCACGGATTGAAATGTTAACGTTGCGGCCATGTTCATGGGCCATTTGCAAATCAATACCATGAAGATTATTTAGTAGACTGGATACCGTAGAACCACTATTTTTCTTTAATTGTCTCTGGGTTATTATTTGGGTTATTTCTGGAGAATGCTTGGAAGGAAACATGCCCATGACATTTATGGTTTTCCAAATCAAAGGTTCCCGTTTCATAAATATAATCAATCGCGAATTTTCCCCTCTGCTAATCATCACTGACTTGGACCAATTTTTGTAGCCGATCATGGAAACCATTAGTTCGTGGTGACCTGATTTTATATCTGTAATTATGAATTCACCTTGTTGGTTAGTTGCTGTACCATTATCTTCATTACTTAAAATTGCATTTGCTCCAATCAAAGGCTCATTGTTATTCTCATCGATAACGATTCCCATTAAGTCACTTCCAAATAAAGGGCATAAAAGTGAAATAAAATAAATAAAGCACTTCATTTATTTATTCTATCTAAGGTATTGTGATTAGCTTATTCAACAGTGCTTCAACATCTTTTTCTGAAACAGGATCATTCTTGTCGCCTAAAAAGATCATGCCTGTAAATAAACCACCAATAGCTTTGAACATCAGACTGCTATCCAGTTGCGGAAATTCTTTTTGTTTGATCCCGTCTTCAAGCAAGCCCTTTAATGTGGCGTAAAGACGTCCTTGGTATTGCTTCCAATTCTGTTCCCTAGAATCTGTGATATTTATTGCTTTTGGTGCCTGGAATAAAAATTCATATAGGTTGGGCCTCTGTCGGGCATTGTGTGCAGTTTGTACTAGTATTTTTATGAAAGTTTGCCGTGGATCTTTTCCTTCCTGGATAATTATCTCAAGACTGTCCAGAAGCGATTTCCATCCTTCTTCCATAATGCTAAGTAATACATCCTCTTTGGATGAGAAATAATAATATAAGGTGGCTTTACCAAAGCCCGCATTTTCAGCAATTAAATCCATAGTGGCACCATCAATACCTTTGGATCGGAAAACTTCTAGGGCACTAGACAGGATTCGTTCCTGACGTATTTTTCGTTCCTCTAACTGGCGTTTTGAAAGCATCGGTTTATATTTCGACTAAAGGTCGAAAAATTATATTTTTTCTATCTTCTTTACAAACAATATTTACTGAAAAATAGGTGTATATATAATTAAGGTGATTTGGTTTCCAGGATATTAGGCTGCCATCCTGGAGGCCTGAACCAATAGTTTATTCCTGTAGAAAAATTCTTACTCAACGATAAATCATTAAGCAACGCTAGCCATTCATGAAATGCTATTTTAAAAACATTAAAAGTATTAATATTTTTTGTTATTCCGTAGGTAACCGGTTTTCCCTCCGGCGCGAAGGTACCAAAAAAGCGATCCCAGATGATGAATACATTGGCATAGTTATGGTCGATGTATTCTTTATCTTTTCCATGGTGAACTCGATGGTGAGATGGTGTAACAAAAATCCATTCAAAGACCCCCAATTTATTAATGTGTTCTGTGTGCGTCCAGAAACCATAAATGGTAGCAAGAGAGCCCATGGTCAGGATCATCATTGGATTGAAGCCAAGAATTGGTAAAATCCAATAGAATAGTGGTCGCATGAAAGGTCCCGTCCAGGACTGGCGTAAAGCTGTGGCAAAATTTAAGTGCTCACTAGAATGATGATTAACATGGGAAGCCCATAAAAACCGTACCCGATGGGAAGCACGATGAAACCAGTAAAATATAAAATCGATAGCAATAAAATGGATGACCCAGCCCCATAGATTGGTGCCTATCGTAAATAAGCGGTATTCAAACAGATGGGTATAAAAAAGGAAAAATAGGCTCTTTGTTGCTAGGATAACCAAAACATTACCTGCAAATAAGCTCAGACTGGCAATCGTATCACTTTTTGAATAAGATTGGTTATTTTTCCAATTGCCGATCAATATTTCTAAGGCAATTAAAATAAAAAAGAAAGGAACAGCGTAGATTGTAAGATCCAGCATATCAATTCATTCTGGATATTTTATTAATACAAATGGACTATCATCAGATAGCAGAAAAACAAAAAGGGTCATCTAATAATAGATACCTTAGAATTTTTCGCACGTGCTTTATTACCATAAACTTCAACTTCTGTATTCATTTGCAAATTATTTCCCACTTCTAATCGGTTGTCATCGTTTCCACCATCAGATCTCATTTTTCCCTTCATGAATTTGCTTTCAAGTTTTACACTTATTTCAAACTCTTTTTTCGAAGGATCTGCTACATAAGCTATTAAACAATCTGGCGGAATTGGCTGTGTAGCCTGCTTTTTGAGTTCCGCAATATTATTTTTTAGATCAGGGTCACGCATCATCTTTCTGAATTTGGTCATATCTTTATCACTAATATCAATTACTTCCTTTAGTTTTTTTCGATTTCTAAGTAGATCGTTATTATTCATTATTGATCTGATTCGTTCCAGTTGCTCATTTTGGTCTTTCTCAGTTCCGGAAAATATCGAATCGAAATTTTCAGAGAATTTAGAAGTAATACTTGCTACGGCTTCGGGATCAACATATTTGGTAACTTTCTCATAGAATTTTATCAGTATAAAAGCATATTCATCCATGATCACTGTGGAACTTGTAAAAGCAGGATCCCGAAATTCGTTTTCTAAATATCCTTTCTCTATAAGAAGCTTTGATGGATTGTGTTTTTTCCCTGATGGAGGCGTAAGGCTTTCCATACCCTGGTAATAAAGAATAAGTCTATAAAAAGTATTTATATTGGAGATACGCATGGAATCACGAGCATACTGTACTAATTCATAGCTAAACACCAATGTTGTAGTGGATATAAATAAATAAAGTAAAAGTTTGGTTAAAAATCCCATTCGTTATTTTATTTTGTTGAAATTTATGAATCAGTTAGTTCATTATCCATTGGTCATTTATTATTTCAGATAATTAACGATATATTGTTTTTGTATTTTGCACTTACTTGATTAAAGTCGCCGCTAAATATTTAATGAATAAAGGGAGTATAAGATGAATACGATAACGAAAAATAGCAGACGCAGGCGCAGAAGGTTTTTAGTTACTAGATTAAATAATATGCGCCATCGACATGATAAATGGTATCCTAAAAGAAGAAGGGATATACAGTAATATCTTACATAATGAAACCAGGGGTAGTGAATCTGCCCCTGGTTTTTCTATAGGATTTATTATTTTTTAATTAATTCTCCGAGGATTTTCAGAACTTTATCCCAGATTTCGCTATTATTTATTATTGTAGCATTTACATCGTGATTGAAGGTGATACCATCAGTCAGGATAACATAAACGAAATAAGTAATACCTAATTTGAAGATCACATTGGTTAACTGACTTATATAGGATAGCTGCTTTTGAATGAATGGTGTTTTCTTCATTGTTTCTCCTTATTGAATTGAAAAGTATTTTTATTGGGATTTATCAGTTTCAAAAGATTGTATGAAATATCTGGTTAGGAAGATGACACAAGCATTACATAATCAGCCAGTCAGTTATCGTTATATGGATATAATCGATTATTATTAATAAAAATAATTTAAAGTTTACCCATGTCCATGGCGAAGTATTGACCTTATTTCCATCAATCCAAGTACATAAAACACCGATATTTTTAATATTTTCAGGATTAACAAGAAGCGGATTGTGGGATAGCAGGACAAAATCTGCAGCCTTACCAACCGTTATTGATCCTCGCAGGTCATCTTCAAATAACTGCCAGGCAGCGTTAATTGTTACTGCTTTAAGGGCATCATCAATAGTGACACGCTCAGCAGGCCCAAGAATGTCCACTGTATTTCTTGTTTTTCGTGTTACAGCAGTTGATATTACACGAAAGGGATCAACTGGTGTGGCTGGATTATCAGTGTGAATTGATGGCTTATGACCAGCTGCAAATGCAGATCCCAACGGCATGAATCTAGCTGCACGTTCAGGTCCAACGATTTGAGGTAGTTGATCACCATAGTAATAAACATGATCCATGAAAAAACTTAAGGTAAGGCCAAGTTTCTGTGCCTGAATTATCTGGTTGTTGGTTATTAAGGCATTGTGCTCCAAACGGTGGCGGTGGTTAGCTCGGGGATATTTATCCAATATTTTCGTAAACGCATTTAGAATCATTTGAATGGCAATTTCACCCTGTGCATGTATGGCAATCTGATAACCAGCATTATGATATTTTGTGAGTGTCTGAAGCAATGATGCTTCAGAATAATTAACCTTACCTCGATGGTTGGGCTGCAAATTCATTCGTTTTAAGGTAACTTCAGTATTAAGGTAGGGTTCGGCAAAGGCAGCGCCCCCTGTATATGGTGATCCATCCATATATAGTTTTACTCCCTTTATCCGAAAGCGATCGTTCCCGTACCCGCTAGGCCACTTGGACCGATCAAGCTGTTTTTTCACCGGATAAACAAATGAACGTACTGGTACATCCGCATTTCGTGACAGGCTGGCCATAAAATTCAGCGGATAACCTGCGATATTGACCGGCCCCAATGCAGCAATTGAAGTATAACCGGCTTTTGCATATTGCGCATATTGCAGATTTAGCAAAAGTTCAGCGGTCCCTTGGGGCGTTTTGGGCATTTTATTTAGAATATGTTGCAATGCGCTGAACTCGTATATAACACCATTTAAATTGCCATGATCATCTTTCAAAAACATTCCACCACCAGGGGGATCAAGCGTTTCCCTGGTAATTTCAGCTGTCTTGTATACAGCATTGTTTACAAAGGCCTGGTGCATCATTTGGGTAAGAATAAATATTGGTACTTCCGTAGAAATACTATCCAGCTCTGTCAGTGTTGGGTTGCGCAAATCCTTCACCATTACTGGGTCCCAGCCAAATGCTAATACCCACTCACCTGGGGAAGCTTTTTTAACAGCGGCACCAATAGTAGCCATAATTTCTGCCCTGGAATTATAAGTAAATCCGCTTACGTTAACTACCTGGCTCAGTACTGCTGTCGCTATAGGATGACAGTGGGCTTCAATAAGGCCAGGCATTAGCGTTTTGCCTTGCAGATTAACTATATTGGTTCTCCAATTACGCAGTCTTATGATATTTTCTTTAGTCCCTACAGCAATTATTTTTCCATCCTCTATCGCAATTGCTTCAACTACAGGTTGATTATCATCCATAGTCAGGATGTATCCACCAAAGAATATCAAATCCACTGCAAACAGAGGAGCCGTAATCAATAAAAGTTTTAAAAATATTTTCATTTAATCAGCATTATAAAGTTATATGCCTAATTAGGATTTCCAAGTATTGCTTTTAACATATCGCTGGCCTTGCCACGAAAAACATGGTCATAAAGACCGCTCTGCTCAGAAGGTTCCGGGTTAATCTCTATAAGCGTGGCACCGTTTGATCTGGCGACCTGTGGAAAACCCGCAGCCGGCCACACAACGCCAGAAGTTCCTATCGAAATAAATAGATCTGACTTGGAAATTATTTCATCAGCCATTTGTGTAATTGCTGGAATCAAAAAATCATTAAACCAGACTATGTCTGGGCGTAGCCAATGGTCATTATCACATTTCCAATTGTTGTAATGCTCTGGGTTATTATCCTCTATTATTGTCTCACAATGATCACATCGCAAACGCCAAGCGCTACCGTGCAATTCTACAATATTCTTTGATCCTGCCCGCTGATGCATGCCATCGATGTTTTGGGTTATGATCCATACGTTCTCATGATTTTTTTCCAGATCCGATATTAATTCATGACCGGCATGTGGTAGACAATCGATCAACACCCGCCGCCGTGTTTCGTGGAAATCCAAAACCGCTTCTGGATCGCGGATAAATGCAGCCTGGCAAGCATAATCTTCCCAGTTATATTTGTGCCAAACTCCTCCTTTACCGCGATAGGTAGGCACTCCAGATTCTGCGGACATACCAGCTCCCGTGAAAAATACAATATGTTTATAATCTGCTAGATCAATTGAATTCCTGGCGTCGTTGGGCACAAATATTACCTATCCATAAATATTAGATGACATTGATCCGCTTATATTTCAGATATAACTCGCGTCCTAACCAGGCATCTGTTGCCGCGTACTTAATTTGTTTTTTAGTTAGCTGATTTGCACTCCAGTTTGATGTGCGACCAGACTTTGAAATTCGGAAATTTAATAAATATGCAGCCAAACCACGTAGGCCATGATGGGGCAATCCTTTTGATCTGGCAATATCTCCAAGATCAATAAAACCAGCTGGCTCAAAATTTGATATTTGCTGTAATTCAATTAGGTCTTGATTAATAGCAACACCAGATTTAATTATATCGTCAATAGATAAAAGATTGATAATGCTATCAGTTAGGCCACATTTGGATAATTGGAAAAGGTATACAACTTTTCTCCCTGCCATTTGCAGTAAGGATGGTAAATAAGACTGGCCTTTATTAAAAGCAGGACGAGTTTCGGTATCAAATCCCAGCACTTTTTCTTTCATTAAGATTGCACATGCCTCTTTCGCCTGTTCAGCGGTTTGAATAATATGGATTGGACCATTGTAATACCGTAAGGGTAAAGAATTTATTTCAGTCTTTGACAATTTATTTTTATCTAGAACCATTACTGTTAAGAATAATTCGTTTATATTTTATCATTAGTTTTAATTCTTATCAAACCTTTGATGTCATTAACACCCTTAAAGAATAGAATTATTAATATTTAATAATATTTATATTAAGGTAACATATACTAATAATATAATATAATAATAAGAATTAACTAAAAATATATTGCATTATTGTAAAATACTTTAATAATATAAGTACGGGAGGATGATCAATTATACAATGAAAATTGATGATCTAGACAAAAAAATTCTAGACTTTTTGCAAAAAGATGGTCGTATAGCTGCAAGTCATATAGCTGATGAATTGAATATTTCTATACCAACAGTAACTGAAAGGATCAAGAAACTTTCTGAGAATGGCGTTATACAGGGTTTTCATGCAGCTCTGGACCCAAAATTACTTGGATTGGATGTTTCTGCAATAATTACTGTTATATCAGAATCATCTGAACACTACAAGGATGTTATTCATTCAGCCATGAATACACCTGAGGTTATACAATGCTTTAGTACCACAGGTAAAGGTTCTCATACCATAATTGTAGTAGCAAAGAATTCCCAGGCGTTGGAAGAATTATTACGCAAGATTCAGGGTTGGCCGGGAGTGTCAAGAACTGAAACACAAGTGATTTTATCATCCTACGCTAAAAACCATAACGCCTATGCGATCATTTAAATAAAAACAACATAAAGAAAAGGAGAAAAAACAGTGAGTAAAGTTAAAGCTGAATATATTTGGATAGATGGTTATTCACCGACAGCAAATCTGAGATCAAAAACAAAGATTGTTGATGGGCCTATCAATGAACTTAACCAGCTTCCAGAATGGGGATTTGATGGATCCAGCACTGAACAAGCAACTGGCGATAATAGTGATTGTGCTCTAAAACCAGTTTATTATGTCCCTGACCCAATAAGAAGAAAGGACCATTTATTAGTGATGTGCGAAGTATTGAATGCCGATAATACCGTTCACAAAAGTAATACTCGGGCAGCATGTGCTGATTTAGCAACGAAGTACAAGGATCATGAATCATGGTTTGGCATTGAGCAGGAATACACGTTTTATAATGGGGAAAATCCACTTGGATTCCCCGATGAAGGCTACCCTGCACCTCAGGGGGAATATTATTGTGGGGTGGGTGCTAATAATATCTATGGTCGAGAAATAGTTGAAGACCATTTAGAATTATGTTTACTGGCTGGTTTAGAGATTTCTGGAATAAATGCTGAGGTAATGCCTGGGCAATGGGAATTTCAGGTCGGTCCTATTGGTGCCCCAGAAATTGGTGATCAATTATGGATTGCGCGCTGGTTATTACACCGTGTTGCAGAAGATTATGGTGTTATGGTCAGTCTGGAACCAAAACCAGTGAAGGGTGATTGGAATGGAGCAGGAGCTCATACAAATTTCAGTACGAAAGCAATGCGTGAAGATGGTGGTTATGATATAGTTGTAGAAGCGTGTGAAAAAATAGGAAAAAATATTGACAGACACATCAGCGTATATGGAGAAAAAAATGATGAGCGGCTTACTGGTCTACACGAAACAGCAAAAATTACAGAATTTTTCTATGGTGTTAGCGATCGAGGAGCTTCAATAAGAATACCAATGGCTACTGCTAATTCTGGTAAAGGATACCTTGAAGATCGACGCCCAGCTGCTAATATGGATCCGTATCTGGTTTGTACAGCGCTGATAGAAACAACATGCGGGTAATTTAAAAATAGGTGTTTTAATAATGCCTTATTTATTGATCAAGAAGGGCTTGTAAACCAATTAAATAACTTTTTTTGCCAAATCCAGCAACCCGTTTGATACAAACATCCGTTATTACTGATAATTTGCGAAAATTTTCTCTTCTTTCAATATCGCTTAAATGCACTTCAATTGTGGGGATATTTACAGATGAGATTGCATCCCGCAGAGCATAGGAATAATGGGTAAAGGCGCCGGGGTTAATGATTATCCCATCTGAATTCCCCATAGCTTCATGGATGCGATCAATGAGATCGCCTTCGTGATTGGATTGAAACCAAACGATGATATTGCCATTTGACTCTGGCTGTTTGTTTAACCAATTTTCAATATCGGATAATGTTTCACTCCCGTAAACATCAGGTTCACGGACGCCAAGCAAGTTTAGGTTGGGACCATTAATGACAAGGATATTCAATTCAACACCTTTAATGATTGTTGAATTAATTTTTCGGTAACATGGGTAGATGTTATGGCATTACCCAGTCCATCCAACACCACAAAATTTAGCACACCTTTTTCAGACTTTTTGTCAACTCGGATATACGGCATGAGGTGATTCGCATTTAATTTACCAAGAGAAGGCAGTGGTAATTTTAAAATCGGTTCGGCTAATTGATTGAATTCATCATTATTCAACAATTCCATTTTTTCAGAGATCCATCCAGCGCATTTCATTCCCAGGGCGACTGCTTCACCGTGACGAATTCTTCCATAACCAAGATGCGCTTCCAGTGCATGTCCAACAGTATGGCCGAAATTTAACAGTCTTCGATGTCCACGTTCCCATTCATCGGAAGAAACGATATCCGCTTTGATCTCAATAGAGCGTTCAACTGCTTTATCAAAAGGGAATGAATTAATATCATTTAACCAATCGGATACTTGGTTCAAAAAATTAGTATCCCGAATCGCACCATATTTGATCACTTCTCCCAATCCGGCGATGACTTCCACTCTAGGAAGAGAATCTAAAAGGGTGGAATCTACTAGTACACATTGGGGTTGGTAGATCGACCCAATCAGGTTTTTTCCTTCTGCAATATTGATCCCTGTTTTTCCGCCAATGGATGAATCTACCATGGCCAGCAAGGTTGTTGGAATTTGATAATATTCAATGCCGCGCATAAATGAAGATGCTACAAATCCAGCTACATCACCTACGGTACCACCCCCCAGAGCAAGAATTGTTGTTGATCGATCACAATTTAGTTCAATCATTTGGCTGATCACACCGCTGAAGTCATTCAGACTTTTCGCGGCCTCCCCCATAGGGACCGTGATAAATTCTACATCAAAATCACTGTCTTTCAAGTTAGTCATGAGATCAAACCCGAATAATTCCATGATCCTATTCTGGGATATGATCACCCATTTTTGACCATTGTTATTACCCGATAAAATGGATGGAATATCTATTGTTAATCCGGGTTTTATGTGAATGGGATAGGATCGATCTCCTAATTGGACTTTAACTGTTTTCATCAGTTCAGATGTCTTAAAATTTCACCAGCGATTTCTTCGTGTGTTTTGTGATCTGTTTCGATAGTATAATCTGCTGTGTTAAAATAATGTAGCCGTCTTTCTAACCAAATATTTTTCAACAATTCTTCTTTATTCTTTCCAGCTAAAAGCGGTCTGCTATCGGGCTCTATTATTCGCTTGGAAAGCTCAGGGATGGATGCTGTCAGTAAAACAATTTTACCATTTTCCTTCATGAATGTGCAATTTTCTTCCCTCTTAATAATGCCGCCACCGCATGCGATTACGGAATTAGAATAGAATCTCAATTGTTCCGATTCTAAGATTCTAAAATTTTCTTCACCATCATTTTCAAATATTTTAGTGATGGATTTTCCTGCATATTTCTCAATATTCTTATCTAAATCCACGAAAGGATAGTCAAGTTTTTTAGTCAATAATTCTCCTACCGTTGATTTACCCGTTCCCATCATCCCAATTAAATAAATATTCATTAGTATTTAGCGGAAGCATCCATATGTGCTTTGAATTGATTAACCGAATCGCCACCGAATTTCTCTAATAGGGCGTCAGCTAAAACAAAACACAGCATACTTTCCGCAATGATGGAAGCAGCAGGAACAGCACAGGAATCTGTTCGTTCTTTGTGAGCATCTTTTTTTTCTTTTGTGCGAATATCCACAGAACGAAGCGGTTTAATTAGGGTGGGGATTGGCTTCATGGCCATTCGAATAACGATGGGCTGTGCATTGCTCATGCCGCCTTCGATGCCGCCTGCATTATTAGTATAACGTATGAATTTTTCTCCATCATGACCAATCTCATCATGAACTTCACTACCTAACTTTTCTGCCTCGCCAAATCCCGCGCCAATTTCAATGCCCTTAAAAGCATTCACACTCATCAACATGGCAGAGATACGAGTATGAAGTTTTCGATCCCATTGTGTATGAGCACCAAGTCCGTAGGGAATACCATTGGCTATCACTTCAAAAATGCCGCCTACAGAATCCCCAGATGTTTTTGCATTGTTGATGGTTTTTACCATGGCGGATTCTACTTCTTTATCTAAACACCGGACAGGAGACGCATCGGCTCTTTTACTTAATTGATTTGGAGATATGTCTGATACGGATTCGTCCTTTACATCGTGGATCTGGACCACACGGCTACCCACTTCGATACCGACTTCTTCCAGTAGTTTTCTACAAACTGAACCTAAACCAACGCGCATGGTAGTTTCCCGTGCGCTGGATCGTTCAAGCACATTTCGAATATCATCAAATTCGTATTTTTGAATCCCCGCAAGATCGGCATGACCTGGTCGGGGAAGCGTCACTTTTCGAATCTGTGCATCCACAGGTTCCACGGACATTTTTGTCGTCCAATTCTCCCAATCCTTATTTCGGATAATTAATCCAACGGGCGCACCCAGGGTTTTCCCATGACGAACACCGCACCAGATCTCGGCATGATCTTTTTCAATTTTCATTCTGCCACCTCGGCCGTAACCCATCTGTCTGCGCGCCAGTTGAACGCCAATATAATCTTCGGATATTTCCAATCCAGCAAGCATTCCATCCAGGATGCCAAGTAACCCTTGACCATGGGATTCACCAGCTGTGAGGAATTTGAGTCGTGCTAACATAATTCTGTTTTTAATACCTTTTTAATC
>ENA-UPTF01000268-UPTF01000268.1-marine-metagenome-genome-assembly--contig:-NODE-268-length-37393-cov-3.027629_pt1 | contig 37393 bp, 28 predicted proteins | sample MGYA00238166_ERZ767019 | MGnify/ENA primary metagenome ERZ767019 (study PRJEB28930, sample SAMN06266391) | marine metagenome | isolation source: Sea water from 250 m depth | place: Atlantic Ocean | study... | reverse complement strand
GTTGATACAACTGCGACTTCTTCCTAAAAACTCCCAATCAAAGAGGCTCGCCATAAGGATATTGACGGGCCATTTTGAAGTTCTCGCGTCGCAGGATTACAAGCGGCTTTCGCGCATTTTAGAAACGCCGATTAAAGATGTACTTGAAGCGATTGAATTAGTCCGATCGCTCAATCCACGGCCCGGCTCAGTAATTGGTTCTACTCTAACCGAATACGTCAAACCCGATGTGATCGTCCGAGAGGACGAAGGTCAATGGCGCGTCCGAATAAATCCCGAGGCTACTCCCAGAGTAAGAATTAACCCTGTATATGCTCAACCTTCAAAGGAGTCGAAGAAATTTCGATCTAACGACTACGTCCGTGAACACTTGAAACACGCAAAACTATTCCTTAAAAGTATCGAACGCCGGAATTCAACTTTGGCAAGCGTTTGTAATTGTATCGTCGAGCACCAAAAAGCATTTCTAAAGCACGGATTACGTGCAATCAAGCCACTGAAGATGGCGGAAATTGCCTCTGAATTAGGCATACATGTATCTACCGTTTCGAGAATCACAACCCACAAGTACGTACTCACACCCCAAGGTTTATTCCCATTAAAGTATTTCTTCTCCCAAGCTATTCCCACAAGAGATAAAGAACCCCTGGCCAGTATCGTGGTTCAAGAGTTGATACGGAACGCAATAAATAACGAAACCAAACAACAACCATTGTCCGATGAGTTGATCGCAAAACTACTTGAATCTGACGGAGTTCAACTCGCTCGACGAACCGTAACAAAGTATCGGAAAATCATGGCCATTCCAGCATCCGCCGAACGAAAAAAGCAACACTGGAACATTGGAAATTCGAGTGCAGCCCAATAGAATCGCCGGCTCAAAACGCACCGACTGTTAATGATCGATTTCGGATCAATTTTGCCAACATGCTGCGCGCGCGCGGATGTGCTCGCCACATCAAAAAAGGCTTCTCTCGAGGCAGCGGCCGAAGCAATCGCCACCGCTCAAGAGAGTATAGATGCGCGACAGCTGCTAGAAGCTTTGATGGCGCGAGAAAAGCTTGGCAGCACCAACCTCGGCGATGGTATTGCGATTCCGCATTGTCGATTTGCAGACTGTCAACAGCCTGTTGCATCACTCCTGCACCTGGCAAATCCTATCGGTTTCGATAATCAAGAAGTCGATCTTTTATTTATTCTCGTTGTACCCGAACAAGAAACCCGCCTGCACCTGGACCTATTGGCTATTCTGGCTCGAGTCTTCGACCGTCAACCTAATGCTCAGGATTTGCGAAAAACTCGAAACGATCGAGATCTGTACGAGGTTTTTCAGCGCCAGGTTGCGGAGACATTAGCGGAATGAAACTGATGGTCATCAGCGGTCGGTCGGGTTCTGGAAAAAGCACTGCGCTTAACGCTCTTGAAGACGAGGGGTTCAATTGCATCGATAACTTTCCAGCGGGGTTGCTCCCGCAACTAATACAATCACACTACGAGGCAGAAATCGTTCAAGACCTCGCCGTCTGCATCGATGCTCGGAATGTACCAGCCGATCTAGAACTACTTCCCGAGCGGCTGAATGCCCTCGACCAAGACGATTTGCAAGTTCAGGTCATATTTCTCGATGCCCTCGCCCATACGCTTATGCAACGATTTAGCGAGACTCGACGGCGACATCCCCTAACTCACGCGAGTCAAGACTTACGGCAGGCGATCGAAGTGGAACTAGAAGTCCTGACTGTCGTATCTGAGTTGGCCGATCTGCAGATCGACACGACCAATTTAAGTGGCGCAGACCTCGTCGAAATGATCAAAACCCGCGTGATCAACAAATCAGCGAACAGCATCTCACTTCTCTTTCGGTCTTTTGCATTTAAAAACGGAGTGCCTATCGACTCGGATTTCGTTTTCGACGTTCGCTGTTTACCCAATCCGTATTGGCAAAAGGAGCTTCGGTCTTTGTCGGGAATCGATCAGCCGGTCCGTGACTTTCTCGCTACGCAAACGGTGGCGACCAGTTTGATCGATGACATTCGTAGCTTCCTAGAAACTTGGCTAGCCGAATTCGAAAAGACTAATCGTGCATATCTGACGGTAGCTATAGGCTGCACGGGTGGGCGGCATAGGTCAGTGTACGTCGTCGAGAAATTATCGACACACTTTTCGAAAAAGTATTCTGACGTCTTGGTGCGCCACCAAGAATCCAGTGTCACAACTAGTGCGATGCGTTGATCTGCAAATCGTCAATAAGCTTGGGCTTCATGCTCGGGCGTCGTCGAAATTCATCCGAGTAGCATGCCAATACGCTTGTAAAATCGAAATTGGTGTTCGAGGCCGTGAGCTAGTCGACGCGAAAGGTATCTTGAATCTTCTAACCCTATCGGCTGACAAGGATAAGGTCCTTACTCTAAGGGTAGATGGCGAGGATGAGGACGAAGCCCTTGAAGCCCTAATATCGTTAGTCGCTGACCGTTTTGGAGAGGCTGAATAACATAACTTAGTCTTTCGACAGGAAGATGTCCTTCGAGAACAAATCGTTCATATCTGGCCCTCATACCGAACTCTTTCGCGAGATATGGCTCTTCGTCAAACTGACCCACAAACCTAGCGTACCCACGAAGTAACATTCGATATAAGAACTACATCGCTAGCAGATTGCAGTTAAGTTGTTCAATTCGCGTGTGTAACGGGCTAGAGGTGCTCATATATCACTCGTGAAAATACTTACAAACTCCACCTGGGGATCGTTCAAGGTTCCGCTAATCTGGTATTTTCCGCTCGAAAGATTTTCGATCTGAGCACCAAAAATGCGTCGTCCAAGCAACACTCCCACGCCCGCTGCAGGGTTGGCGATCGCGATATAAGCGGCGTACCACGGTAGACTGTCGGAAACCGGGAGTGTCACAACGAGCTCGTTATCAAGCGTCCCATCAGTTAAATCAACGGTGCCATTGGCACGAAAAAGTAACCCGTTACCTTCCACATACATTGGCTCTGAGAATTCCAAAATGCCGGATCGTAAGTTCAGCTCCGCATGTATCCGATTGAAACTGACACCTTTAGATACCACGTCCGAGAAATTTCCTGACAATCGTTGCGCTATGGTTGAGTAATTCAGCAACCCTAAAATACGAGCGACACCTCTACCCTGTTCTATGTCAACGATTTGCCCTTTGTTGATCTCTGAATTAATACGGCCCGACACTTTGTTAACACTAAACGCAAGCGGAGATCCGGGCCAATCAAGGTTCCCTTCCCCAACGAACGATTCAGCTTCCATATTTAGGTCAAAACCCCATCGAGAAAGCACCGATTGCAGCTCGACACCCTGAATACGGCCGACAAAGTACGTCCGGTTAGTGGAACGAGACCAAAGCACCTCTTGAGCGCTACTAATCTCAATACCCCGAATTGCTCCGTTCAGTTCAAGGAACTGTATGCCATCCGGGTGCGGCCGGAGCTCAAAACGCCAGCGGCCATATTCGTTTATAGAACCATCGACGTTGGTCACCAGTACGTTACCGACGGTGACATCTACCGGCCCAACATCTGCAATTACATCGAAAGACGACGTATCGGATGATTCCGCCGCACCCAAGTCGCCGAATCTCGGAATTCTAATTTCGTCTACATCGACCACCCAAGGACCACCATTTTTTCGGCTAACCGTGCCATCGACCTGATCCGAAGACAGTTGAAATTCTATAATGTCACCGACCGATCCGCCGGAAACCGACGTATTCGTTATGTCCAAATCTCCCAAGCGAAACTCGTCGATTCGAAAGTTATTTAGTCTCCACGGGATGGGGGAATTTGAATCAGCAATATTCTTGTCGAGTTCGAAAGTGCCCAAAGACTCCAAACCACCAGAAATAACCACGCCTTCCTCATCGTCTGAAACGATGACGGCCGGCGCTCCAACCCCGACAGACCCACGTCGTATCCGATTGTCATAGAGGTGAAACCAACCTGCGGTCCGGCCGTGACGAAAAGCTAAGGATGTATACGCCTCCAAGAATTGAACACTCACATCCAATGGACGCACTAACGATGGCGATTTAGCCCACTCCTTTGGCAGCGTCAGCTCGACACCCGACATATCCGAAGTGAAAGATAGTTCGGACGGTCGAGTCGAGTCGGGGAAGAACGATAAACTCGCGTAATACCCCATAGTTCCGCTCGCGATACTCGATTTGGCTACGTCGATCAACTCGAGAAAATCGATGGCGGCTATCTGACCGATGAGCGCTAACCTCACGAATTCTTCTTTTGCGTCAATCCCCGAGATGAGCTCAATATCAATCGGTGTATCGAACAGATTTGCAGAAAGATCGCTCTTCACGATGGAATGAGGAGCGCGATACTCGAGCGAACCGTTCAAAGCGTCCAACCGTATCCCAAGATCTTGAAGCGAAACGACGGCGTCGTTGAACTCGAACTTCAATGTGACGTTTCCGAGATCCTCCGCACTATCCGTCAACGGCACTCGTATGCTCGCGTCGATGCCCATCGAACCCTCGCCAACAAGGTCACCGTTGATTACAGGAACCATGTGCTGGATCGGCGTTTCTTTAGCAATAAACAAAGCGTCAGCAACGGGCAACAACACCTCTACGTCTACGTCGACGTGGAAACCCTTCGAAGGTATAGCAATTTCCGCGTTGGCAATCTCCGTGTCAAAGCTCGTTGCTTTCTGTAGATCGACTCGAACTTCTCGAGCCGTAACTTTTAGCCTTCCATTGGCGTCTGAAACCAAAGGCCAGTCTTGATGGTATTCCATAGCAACCGATTCAAAACCAGCCATCAGTTCCGGGCGCCGCAGCGGCAATCCCCGCTGCATCACATTACGTCCCTGGTAAATCAATTGAACACCTGACACCGATCCTTCGTCTCGTAGACTCCGAATGACCCAGGACTTTATTCCCTTACTCAGACTCGTCGGGAGGTACTCCTTAACTCTTCGGATGGTCATTTTTTCGACATTCGCAATCAGGGTCGTCTGATGCTCTCTTCGGTATTCGGTCGGCATGGACAGACCCAAGCTCCCCACAACTCTGCTTTCGTGAGTACTAAACTGGAGCCTTTCCCCACGAATACCGAGATGACCTCGCCCAAACCAAACAACAATCCGGCCCGCGGCTTTGTCGAAAAAAAGCGGTCCGTCAAATACGTTAGGTAGAGTAATCGCCGCCGAGTCCGAATCCAGGTCCAGCCTAATCACATTGCCATGTCCACCCATCGATCCGGAAATATCTTGCAACCCAGGTAGTCCCAGGTGATCGTTTATAGACAATCGGTCGATCCTGGTTGCAAACGCAGTGCCCTGTGGATCTACACGAAAAACGGGCTTTGTCAGATGGCCTGTTGCATCCAGATGTTTCGCGAAGAGACCAACACGATGGTCAAGGCCGTAGAGTCGAGCGACGAACGTGGACAACCTGCCAAGGTCTATCGCTGAACTAAATAACTCTAGGGTGTCACGAGCATTCGTAACTAGGCGGACTGGCGAAAGCTCCACGCGACCATCGATCGAATCGAGTCGAATATTCTTGACGACTCCCCGATATCCGTCTTTGTGGAGGCGTCCGCTCAGGTTTGCCGAAGCGACAACTCTTGAATCATTGTTCCGTCCTTTTTCGAACGAAGCTTCGACCAAAAACCGTTGCTCTTTCGGATTTTTTTTCAACCCCCCGACTACGCTGATCTTGCCAGCAGGGAGCCCGAAGATCTCAGCCGCTTTCTCATCAACAATAAAGTCAGATAGCCGTATGGATCCGTAGCCAACACTACCGTTCCGTCGCCAAAACGACTCATTAAAGTCCAACTCCAAATGCCCTTCGCAGTGCGCACAGCTTTTACTTGTTTCAAGCGTAAGTGAGATACGCCGACGTCCTTCGAAGTTGAAGGACTTGGCTGCGACCACAACCGAAGTCGATTTACCATGACGAAAAGCTTCGAGTTCAACTGAAACCAGCAGCTCTTCGCTATCGACCAGGGACCGAAAAATGCCAACGGGGAGTTGGCCCTTCGCTTTTCCTCCTCTTAGGCGCCACCCTGAGTTCCTGTGCTCCAAACCAACGTATGCTGTTCCTATTACTAAACGATCTAAAACAATCCGGGCGTTTAAAAGACTCTTAAGGAAGTTAACTTCCAGAAAGACTTCGCTCAATCGCCCACCTGCGAACGTAACTCGATCAGCAGTGAATGTGGGATTGAGGCGATTCCATCCACCTGTAGCCCCTTCAAGTGAAACATCGTACGAAACCAACAACTCGTTGATCGCAGGTTCCAAGCCACCGAGGTTCGCGGAGGTAATTCGTCCTGCAGTCTGCAGCACGGCGAAACAAGCGAGAACGACGACTACAAGTAACAGCGCGACTCGAATCGAGCGGCTCAACTTCTCGTGCCTATATCCGCTTCATTGCGGTCAAAGTAGCGTTCAACCCGCTTTCGGGGCTTGATGTTTCAACACACAAATAAATGGCCTTATTGTTTGGCTCTACGTCTACTCGTTGGCCGAATTACTACTGGGCGTTGGGATCAGATAGTTGAACCAAGGTGAACTCGCCGATCGCACAATCCTTATCAATCTCAAAGCTCAGTTCGCACCCCGACTCGGAGTTCAAATATTCCAGTCGGTCTGACTCTTGACCAAGCATTCGATCGACCACCTCTTGCCCAGCCCTGACCAGATATCTTAGTTCGCGGCCTCGGTTTTCGCCGAGCGCCTCCATAGCAACGTGCAATGCACGGAAAAGATCAAAACACGTGGTTTCAAGACTTTTCACAATCCCATCACCACCACACTTCGAACACGCAGCGCCCAACTGTTCCGCAAGGTTCTTTCGGGTACGTTTCCGACTCAGCTCAACCAGTCCGAACTCCGAAAAGTCTCCAAGTTGAACGCGACTTGGATCACCGTCAAATGATCTTTCGAAGACCCTCATGACGTCGCGTCGATGGATCACCTCGGACATGTCAATGAAATCCACTACCACAAGTCCGCCAATATTTCGGACCCGCAACTCTCGAGCTATCACTCGCGCGGCCTCCATGTTGGTCTTAAACGCTGTGTCTTCTAGGTTCTTTGAGCCCACAAAACGACCCGTGTTGACATCCACGGTACACAACGCTTCGGTATTCTCAATCAACAGATGTCCGCCCGACGGCAGCATCACTTTGCGCATTGACGCTTTTTCTATCTCCGCATCTAACTTACGTCGTCGATTTTCAATGTCAGTAGCCTTCGTTACTCCCGGGAGATACTCGGGCATGTAACTTTTTACGAACTTTTTTACTTCCGCTAAAGTTGCATCGTCGTTGACTACTATGGACCGAACCTCAGCGTTAACGAGGTCTCGGATTGCACGGGTGTGGAGAGGAAGTTCTTGATAAACAACCTCCCCATTTTCTAATGCCTTGGCCTTTTCGGTGATTTGATGCCAAACGCGTTCAAGAAATTCGACGTCGTCCTCGAGATCGTCGATCGGCACTCCTTCGGCCACCGTCCGAACAATGTACCCATAGCTAGCCGACATTTCGTGTCGAAATGTCTCCATCAGGGAACGCAATCTTTCTCGTTCGGCTGCATCTCGAATACGTTGGGACACCCCAATCCGATCGGCATACGGCATGAGCACTAAATATCGCCCGGCTAGGGTCAAATTCGTGGTCAAACGAGCTCCTTTACCGCCAATGGGATCCTTACTTACCTGTACCAATACCGACTGGCCTTCATGCAAAACACTGCGTATATCAACCGGATGTTCAGATTGATCGGGAATTTCTTCGTTGACACGACGTTTATCGAACTCAACAGCTCCCACCGACTCTCCAACCACATCGCGTACATGCAAAAACCCCGGGCGATCCCTCCCGAACTCGATAAAAGCGGCTTGAATTCCGGGCACGAGTCGATCGACTCGCCCAAGATATATGCTACCTGTTAGGCTGTATCGACCATCGCGCTCAATGTGCACGTCCTGAAGAATTTCATCCTGGTAGAGAGCAACACGCGTCTCGTGCTCGTAGGCATCAACTACTAATTCTTGGCGCATCTGATCTAATCACGTCCGGTTACGCCACGTGTCTACGCCAAACGAACTCAAGAGACGTTCGGTCTCCACCATAGGCAACCCAATCACGGCACTGTAACTCCCGATTACTTTATCCACAAATACCGCGCCCACACCCTGAAGGGCGTACCCACCTGCCTTATCGATAGGCTCACCCGTATCCCAATATTGTGACGCCTCGTCCCGCTTCAGACTGCGAAAATGCACCTTGGTGACTACTACCGTGCATTCAATCCGGTTGTGCAAAGAAAGAGCCACCGCGGTCATGACCTCATGTTGACGACCCGACAGAGTGTCGAGAAAAGAAATGGCCTGCCCTCGGTCTACTGGTTTGCCAAGAATATCGCCGTCAACGTGCACTATCGTGTCTGCACCCAGCACCGGGAGATACGAACGAATATGTCTCGCCTTCGATAGCGCCATTCTTCTCACATAATCGCTAGGATCCTCCTGCGGCATCACCGATTCGTCAATGTCAGCGGGCTCTATCAAGAATTCAAACCCAACACTACGAAGTAAATCGGCTCGACGGGGCGACTTCGACGCCAATACAAACTGCGCGGGACTCACCGAATATCAAACCGCGTTTTGACTCGACCGAGCACCCTAGAAAGGGGGACCCACAACAAACTCGTGCAGACGGCTTGAACTATAAACGAGGGGGCAAATGGGACGTCGTTGACGAGATTGTCGATGACCGCCTTGATGCAAAGAACACCGAGACATAGAGAAAATACAAGCGCGACTTCTTGGACGGGCGAATAAAGGCGCACTCGAGCATGTAATTTCCAGCCTATGAGTGATACCAACGCCAGGCAAGCACCGTTCGTGCCGATCGCATCCCCTACCAGCACGTCCACCAGTGTTCCAGCAAGCCACACACTAACCAACCCTAGTCGTTCGGGTATTGCGACGGCCCAAAAAAAACAAACCAATAGCATCCACTCTGGACGTAACCAACCCACCCAGTCCGGTAGAACCCTGGGTAAGGAGCCTACGGTCAAAAGCATTCCTATCAGAATAGAGAGCCCAACGATCAACACCCGAAGTAAAGCGTTCATGGTCCGATCGTGTTGAATAAGATAAGCACATGACGACTCGTATCTAGTCGCGCCTGAACGCTAGCGCTAATATCGGCATAGTTACTGAGCGCGCCAATGTCGACCGATAGTATTTCGCCAACCGGATATCCCCTAGGAAATCTACCACCTAATCCCGAGCTGACGAGAAGATCACCTACTCTGACATCCGCCGTAGTTGAAACATGTTCGACAGCAAGGCGATCGCTAAGACCTGTTCCGACGGCAATCGATCGTAACCCGGTTCGCACAATCTCTATCGGAATCGCATGTCGAGGGTCCGACACCATTAATACACGAGCGTTAGAGTTCGTGGTCGCAACCACTTGACCAAACAACCCTTCGGCGTCAATCACCGCTTGGCTCACGGCGACGCCATCACGTTCTCCTTTGTCAAGGACCACCTCGCGACGCTGGGTATTTGGGTCGACCCCCACGATTTCCGCGACCAATACGCCCTCGGACAAGCGCTTACGACTTCCGAGTAAAGCCCTCAGGCGAGTATTTTCGGCCTCAATCGCGGCTAATCTTTGTGAACCATACGTAAGCTCGCGTACCTCCTCTATTAGACGCGCGTTCCGATCTTGCAACTTGCTTCGAGACGCAAAAAAGTCGATCAATGCATTTGTGACGGTATAGGGTGCATGAGCAATCGATTGGATCGGTTGCGTAACGACAGCAAGTCCTTCCGTCAAAGGGTCAAGTATCGTCCCGTCATGCGACTCCACCAACAGTAAGCAAACAGAAACGCAGCAGAGAAAGAATAAAACGTACTTCGCACTCGACTCGGTGCTAAAAAGCCGCTTAATTAGCGTTCACCGCTTCGATCATACAAAAGAGAATTGTCCATCCGCGGCCAAATTACCCTCGCACCTCATCCCATTTCGCGCCCATATTTTGCGGTCTAGAGCAATGAGTTGGGTTTCGCGCGCTCAAGATCCTCAAGATGCTTTCCGCCCCCTTGGACAACGCATGTGAGCGGGTCCTCCGCAACGAACACGGGTAATCCCGTTTCATCTGCCAACAGGCGGTCAATATCCTTCAAGAGCGCTCCACCACCCGTCAATACCATCCCGCTCTCTGCTATATCGGAAGCAAGCTCAGGTGGACATTGCTCAAGCGCGCGCTTCACCGCCTGCACAATCACCGAGAGAGGCTCTTGTAGCGCTTTAAGAATATCGTTGCTATTTAGCGTAAAGCTGCGAGGGACGCCTTCCGCTAGATTTCGGCCACGCACATCAATTTCTAGTACGTCGGTTTGAGGACAAGCCGTACCAATCTCTTCTTTTATTTTTTCCGCAGTGGCTTCACCGATTAAACTGCCCTGGGTTCGACGTACGTATGCGCCAATAGCTTCGTCAAATCGATCGCCGCCAACCCGCACGCTATCCGAATACACAACGCCACTGAGCGAAATAATCGCGATTTCTGTGGTGCCACCTCCAATATCTATGACCATCGTACCAACCGCTTCGTCGACGGGTAGCCCAGCTCCAATCGCAGCCGCCATTGGTTCTTCAAGCAAGAGTACGTCGCGCGCTCCAGCCCGCTCGGCAGATTCTCTAATGGCACGCTGTTCGACCTCTGTGGACTTGCAGGGCACGCACACGACGATCCGCGGACTGGGTTTAAGCCCTAGCGCGTGTTTCGGGTGTACTTTCTGAATAAAGTGTCTAAGCATCTGTTCAGTTACATCGAAATCCGCGATAACACCATCTTTAAGTGGTCGGACTGCCGTGATGTTGCCTGGGGTCCGACCTAGCATACGTTTTGCATGCAGACCGATCGCTTCGATAGATTCTCGACCATTCTTATGTGTGCGAATGGCAACCACGGAGGGTTCGTCCAAAACAATACCCTGCCCACCCACGTAGATGAGCGTATTAGCCGTACCCAGGTCGATCGAGAGATCCCGGGAAAACAGACCTCGGATATTCTTCAGCACGTCGTATTTCTCTAATCCCCCCGCGGGTCCCAGCACTCTAGCACGAGACCCTGACCACCTGAAGCAGGCAGATTATCGCGATTCTGTTTGTTGTATGCTGGTACCGCGCCCCCGAAATAAAAGACCTTAGCCAAGTCGCTAAACCTGCTTTAGGTTATGCGGCCTCCGACGAGCTCAAGTGGCCTGAAAGTGGACCAACAAACAATCGACAAACTGCTATTGCTTAGCCAACTCTCGTTGCTTCCCGAAGATCGAGAAAAGCTATTGGGAGACCTATCGTCCATCGTCGAACTAATCGATTTCATGCAAACAATCGATACTGAAGGTGTCGAACCACTATCACATCCACTCGAGGTCACCCAAAGGCTCAGAGCCGACGAGCCCGAGACATCTCTCGATCAAGAACAATATCAGGCGATAGCTCCACAAATTCGGGACGGCCTCTACTTGGTTCCAAGGGTCCTTGAATGATCCCGTACGCGAATGTAGCTCAGCTGCGTTCTGGCCTTGATAACGGAGAATTCAGTGCGGAGGAACTCGCGTACTTTTACCTCAGTCGAATCGATGCGGCGACCGACCTGAACTGCTTTATAACCGTCGACCAAGAAGGTGTTATCGCCGCCGCAAAAAACGCGGATAAGGCTATTGCGAAGAAGAGTGTAGGCCCTCTAACAGGAATTCCAATCGCCCACAAAGACCTTTTCTGCACCGAGGGATTACTAACGAGCTGCGCATCCCACATGCTCAACAATTTTGTCGCCCCATACGACGCCACCGTTGTAGACCGATTGCGTAAGGCAGGTGCCATAACTCTTGGCAAAACCAACATGGACGAATTCGCAATGGGTTCAAGTAATGAAACCAGTTTTTACGGGGCGGTGAAGAATCCGTGGGATCGGACATGTGTCCCTGGCGGCTCCTCCGGAGGTTCGGCGGCCGCCATCGCAGCAGGCTTGGCTGCTGCATGCACCGGCAGCGATACCGGCGGTTCAATCCGGCAGCCCGCGAGCTTCTGCGGCGTCACAGGATTAAAACCGACGTACGGTAGGGTGTCTCGTTACGGAATGATCGCGTTTGCCTCAAGTTTAGATCAAGGCGGACCTCTCGCACGCACGGCATCCGACGCTGGGACCCTACTTAATGCGATAGAAGGATACGATCCGAACGATTCGACCAGTGCGATCGCCGACGCAACCGACTTCCGTAGTGCATCTCAACCGCTGAAAATAGGTATTCCGGCTCAATACTGGAATGATCTCAGCGCCTCTTTGACTAAGGTTCTCGACGAAGCACGTCTTACACTTGAGTCGCTCGGACATCGCTTCGTCCCAGTGGACCTACCGCACACGAACGCTTCGACCGCGGCCTACTACGTAATCGCTGGCGCCGAGGCTTCGACCAATCTGTCACGTTACGACGGTGTTCGTTACGGTCATCGAGCCGCGTCTGCTGAGAGTCTGGAGAACCTCTATCAAGTTTCTCGTTCCGAGGGTTTCGGCAGCGAAGTTAAACGACGTATTTTGACGGGCACTTACGCACTTTCGGTTGGGTACTACGAGGCTTACTACCTTAAGGCTCAACAAATCCGCCGTCTTATTCGCCAGGATTTCTTAGATGCCTTTCTACAAGCCGATGTCATCCTGACGCCCGTTGCCCCTTCAACGGCCTTCAAACGAGATGAATTGATGGAAGATCCAATCATGATGTACCAGCAAGATATTTACACGACGCCAGCCAGTCTCGCTGGACTTCCGGCCCTCTCGCTTCCGTGTGGATTCAGCGATCGAATGCCGGTTGGGATGCAATTGATTGGGCCGCACTTCGGCGAGGCATCGCTCCTGAAGCTTGGCCGCCAATATCAAGATGAAACGGACTGGCACGCACTTCATCCGGTGTACGACGATGACTGAATGGGAGCCCGTCATCGGTTTAGAAGTGCACGTTCAGCTTGCGACACGCTCCAAAATCTTTTCGCGCGCTGCTACGACCTTCGGCAAATACCCCAACAGCAATGCAAACGCTGTAGATATAGCCTTACCAGGCGTTTTGCCTGTATTAAATGAAGAGGCAGTACGCATGGCCATCAAGTTCGGTCTCGCAATCGACGCCGAAATAGCACCGTCGTGCCGCTTTGATCGAAAGAACTACTTCTACCCTGATCTACCTAAGGGATACCAAATAAGCCAACTCGATCAGCCAATCGTCGGGCGAGGGACTTTACCCATTTTCCTCGTCGACGGTTCGATTCGCGAGATAGGGATTACGCGGGCTCATCTTGAGGAAGATGCTGGCAAGTCCATTCACACCGAGTATGAAGGTCTTACCGGAATCGATCTAAACCGAGCGGGAACTCCGTTGCTCGAAATAGTCTCCGAGCCCGAACTGCATTCGGCAAACGAGGCGGCGGCCTGTTTTCGAGAGTTACACAGTCTCGTCACGGCTCTCGAAATCTGCGACGGTAATCTTAACGAAGGCTCGATGCGCTGCGACGCGAATATTTCCATCCGACCAAGGGGATCCAAGATTCTGGGTCAACGCACGGAGATAAAGAACGTCAACTCATTTCGGTTCGTCGAAAAGGCCCTTCGTTACGAGATAGAACGACAAATTTCGGTCCTTGAATCAGGTGGTGACGTTGTTCTCGAAACGAGGCTTTACGATTCCGAGCGCGATGAAACTCGGTCGATGCGTTCGAAAGAGTCATCGGACGACTATCGGTATTTTCCTGACCCTGATCTCTTGCCGGTGGACATATCCGATGATCTGATCGAATCCGTGAGGGTGACCGTACCCGAACTTCCGGCTGAGAAACGAAACAGATACATCGTCGAACTCGGTCTTACTAATTACGAAGCAAATCGACTTATTGAAGACCCCAAGGTGTCGCGATACTTTGATGAAGCAGCCCAGAGAAGCGTTGACGCGAAACTTGCTGCTAACTGGATCCTCGGAGAAATCTCCGCCGCGCTAAAACGAGACGAAATCGACTTCGCCGAGGTTCCCATCTCTCCTGGTGAGTTAGGAAAACTGATTCAACGTATCGAGGACGAGACTATATCGGGGAAAATTGCAAAATCGATTTTCGAATCGCTCTGGAAGAAAGAGGGAAGCGTGGATGGAATCATCGAAAGTCGAGGTTTACAGCAACTTAGCAACGCTACCGAACTGGAAAAAGTCGTATCCCAAATCATTGATGATTTCCCGGACCAGGTCCGGCAGTTCCGTGACGGCAAAGAAAAAATACTCGGATTTTTTGTCGGTCACGTTATGAAAGCCACGGCCGGGAGGGCCAATCCGAAACAAGTGAACGAGATTCTTCAGCGCGAACTTAGAGTCTGACTCGTCGCGTTTGATTAATTTAATTCCAATAGGTCGCCACGCTTCTAGCGATTACAGAAATAGCCAAAATTAGCGTTCGAGGACAACTTTCAGCGTTGAACGAAAACTCGTTTTGACGTTCAAAAGGCCTCAATCAAAACCGCGCAATCGCCGAGCTGTCTTAAATCTTGTTCTAAGCCTTCTGTCAGAAATCCTTGTCGAGTCAGGCGGGGGTACTTCCACTTATTCTCGCTGCTTGTGGAAAGCGCCACGTGAATTCCTGGACGCTGCTTCTCGGTATTCAAATCGAATTATGCGGCAGACCTTTTCCCGTTAATCCAATCTCCGTAATCGCCTGGATACCCAACTGCATCCCAGCGGGCTCGAACCAAACCCAAGATTTCTAACATACCGTCGGGCGGAATTTTTGGGCTGGCAAGAGCACGATCAACAACTTTTGGGGTGATTGCTTTCGAATTGCGGCGACTCTCCACAATATTGCCCTTGCCCGTGAGGACGTTACCGAGCCCGTATACTCCTTCCACAAGTCGCCCCTCGTCCCTGTTTTGCCATTGGTATAATTCGCCCTCCATTCCAACGCCGTCGATAGGTACAGGGGTGCTCCCTATCGAGCTAATTATCTGTTTCGAACGCACCACGAACTCAGTGCCCTCCAATTTTTTTACCCGGCCGTCAACTATTTCGGTCCGTTGAAAAACAAAGCCTGTTAATGCCCCCGCTTCTTCGACAACCTCGACTGGCACGACGTTAGGTTGAAACCGCACGAGGTACTTCCTCATTACTTTGTCCATGATTTTCGCTCGAGTGCCTCTGAGCTTCTCTATGCGCTGGGCAGTTGGATTACTTATGTTCTCAAGCGGCATATCTTCTTTGCCACGACGATAGAAAAGCGTGCAGCCTCGTATCGTAAAGTCGTCCGGCGTATACCCGTGGGTCTCGAGAGTTCGTGGGATGCCTCGCAATTCCATCTCTTCGGTGTCGGCTGCGATCCCACGATCTCTTAGGGCCCGTGCGTACAGCTCAAGGTTTAAGATTTTGCAGACATCGATCGAAGCCAGGCCACCCCCGATGACGATCGCGTCATCGTGAATGGGAAAATCCTCACCAGAGAACCCGCTTTCTTCATAATGATTGAACCAGTATACGAAGGGGTTCTGATAGCTCAATCCGTTTCCGACAAATCGATCAACACCTTCGATCGGCAGCGGGCGATCGAGCCAAGCCCCATGAGCAAGGATCAATGCGCTCAGACCTGCATTACTCGAGAGAGTGGAAAATGAGAGGTCTTGGCCAAGTCGCGTGCCCGGAACAAACACCACCCCGGGAGTCGAAAGGTTTTCGTCAATTTTGGCGTACTCCTTTGCTCGTAGCTTGGAATGCCAACGTGGAAGACCATCCTCGATCTTCCCGTAGGGACGCATATTTTGTTCAAAGACGACTGCAATGCATCCCTGTTTCGCGATGAGAGCGGCCGCCTCCGAACCACCAACCGCCCCGCCGCAAATTCCGATGACGTGTCGAGGTTCTGACAAAGACGGTAAATTCATCGGTGTATGTTAAAGGTGTTTTATATGTACGCCAAAAAAACGACTTCTTCTTCGGGGGGATGGACGAAATATTTCCGTGCTTTATCGTTGCGTATGAGCGGGCTCCAACTCAGCCAGACCCATATATCCGGGAAGTAGGGATTCATCATATCTTGCTAGAACACGTCCGAATTTCCAGCTAGACACTGTCGTTCCGAACCAATCGGCGAGGAAAAAACGTGTGCAAACGCGATCAATTCAATCGCTAGTATCAGATGCCTCCATACCGTATTCTCTTAGCGTTGATGGATCTGAGCGCAAGGGGAGACTATGACCAACGGCCCATTACCCGCGGTTGACTATCTAAAGATTCCAGAGGACGGCGATCCGTACCTTGAGGGATACAAATGTTCAGCTTGCGAGGCAATTTTCTTAGGAGAACGCGCCAACTGCTCTAAGTGCGGCGAACGCGATCAAATGGAAGTCGTGACGTTGGCAAATAATGGCACTCTGTACGCTTATTCCATCGTGCATCGGTCCTTTCCCGGCATTGAAGTCCCCTACATATCGGCGATTGTCGATTTGGAGGGCGGCGGGACCGTCAAAGGGAACTTGATCAATGTTGATCCTGAACCCGAAAAAATCGAATTCGGTATGCCCGTCGACGTAGTCTACGACGACGCGCTGGGCCGCAAAGATGGCGAAGGTAATTCGTATCTTTCCTATTTCTTTCAACCAAGCAACGCAACCAGCTAAGGAATAAACCAATGACAGACGCATATGTAGTTGGTGTGGATATGATCAAGTTCGGACGGTTTCCCGAAAAAACCGTCCCACAGATCGGCGCCGAAGCCGCCCACCTCGCTCTCGACGACAGTGGCCTAGCCATTCAAGACATGGAGGCCCTGTACTGCGGTAATTTGGGCCAAGCGAGTGGGATGGTCGGTCAACGCATCCTCCAAGAAATTGGCCAAACAGGCATTCCCGTCGTCAACGTATCCAATGCGTGTGCAACCGGGGCAACGGCGTTCCGCGAGGCGTGGGCATCCGTCAAAGCCGGTCTTTACGATTTGGTCATCGCGGTAGGCGTAGAGCAGATGGGTAAAGGCCTTTTAGGCGGTGCTGGAGGCTCGAAGGGTATTTCAAAAGAGGGCCTTTTGGGATCAGGAACTATGCCCTCGGTCTTTGCCGAAGCGGGCATGGAGCATGCGCGAAATTACGGCACGACGTTCGAGCAGTTCGCCAAAGTTTCGGTTAAGAACCATCACCATTCGACGATGAATCCGAAAGCGATGTACCAAATCGAAACACCGCTCGACACAGTAATGAACGCTGAAATGATTTCGTACCCAAATACGAAACTCATGTGCTCCGTCAACGTAGACGGCTCAGCCGCCGCGGTCATCGCATCAGAAAAGAAAGCCAAAGAACTCGGTTTGATGAGCCGGGCGATCAAGGTTCGTGCTTCGGTCTTGACATCGGATCCGTGGCAGGAGCGCGACCTGGTAATGCCAGATGTCAACACGTGCACGCGCAAAGCCGCTGCAGCAGCCTACGAAATGGCTGGGCTCGGGGCCGAGGACGTCGACCTAGTTGAGCTTCACGACTGTTTTGCGACGGCGGAAATTCTTCATTATGAAAACCTCGGACTTTGCGAAGATGGCGGAGCCGGTCGAATGATTGACGACGGCGAAGTGGCCTTAGGTGGAAAGGTTCCCGTAAACGTGTCCGGTGGTTTGCTTTCCAAGGGCCACCCGCTCGGCGCAACGGGCATCGCAAACATCTACGAGGTGTCAACGCACCTTCGGGGAGAGGCGGGACAGCGCCAAGTCGAGGGTGCTCGAATTGGCCTAACGCATGTAATCGGGCTAGGAAGCGCCTGCGGAATACACATTCTCGAAAAAGCATCCTAAGTCGAAAACACTGAATCGGAGACTACCAGCGCTTGCGCTGGTGGTCTCCATTCGCCGCCCTACGGCTGTAGCTCATGCGCATTGGTGTAGTTAGCGACACTCACAATAACCTCCGGAACGTTGCACGGATCGTCGAGTTATTTAACGAGGCAAACGTTGACTTAGTGGTCCACACCGGGGATATCACGCAAGCTAAAACCCTCGACGTGTTGGCAGATCTCAGCTCCCCACTGGTCGGAGTGTTCGGCAATAACGATCAGGAGCGCGAGTCACTCAACAACGCAATCTCTGCACACGGTTTTAAATTCCAAGACCCCCCTTATGAAGTGGAGTGGGCATCTCGACGTATCGTCATCGTTCACGATCCAGCCGAACTAGAAGGGGTGCTTACGCCAGATCATGACTTGGCTTTGCACGGCCACACACACTTACAACGTATCGAGAACCGTTCGTCTCAACTGGTATTTAATCCCGGTGAATGCGCGGGCCACATGTCAGGATTGAACGCGATCGGAATTGTCGAACTCGATTCTCTGGAAGCAAAACTTATTCGTTTTTAGCCGTTGAATTCTTCGAGGAAACGAGCAATTCGTGCTGCGTTTGCGCCCAAATCACTCATCCCGACTCGAGACACGGATCTAAGATCAATGAGTGTCATTCCATTGTCGTTCCGAAGTCGAATCACCACGTCATCTTTGAACCCAAACCAGAACGTTGTCGCCGTCGACTCAACAATGCCCGCCCTGCGATCAATATTGACGATCTCCCAGCCCATGGTTTCTGCCACGGCCAATGCACGATCAAAACTCTCGTTTAAATCACGTTCCGAGCGCAGCGTGTTGATCGTAGGATAGGCGCTCGCCTGTTGTAGCCTCTCGTCGTCCGAGTACGTCAAATCGTTGCTTGTCGTTCCACGGACCGCAATCAAATGGTCGAATTCAGGAGGGTCTTGTCGATCCGTCGAAATATCGTGGATGGGAGGCAACCGGCTCGCGTCCATGAACTGCACAAACATGAACACTAAGACGACCGCGCTGAGAATCGTTCCATATCCAAACGACGCACGACCTTTAGCCCGATCCTGCCCACGTAAAAACACCAATGCAGCGACTCCCCATACCGCGCAAATCAGTGCTACTAGAATCCCGGCAAAAAGAAAGTAAAAGCCAACGAAAAAAGTCCAGACGCCGAATCGACTACCGAGCGCGCCAACCAACAAGGTAAACACCGCGACAGCTGCACCCGCGAGGACGAACCGGGAAGCTCGGGGACTCGTAACCATGTTTCAACTATCCCATGAAAATCGAGATCCGCAACCACTACGCCTTTTTTCTTGTACGTTGGCTAAAATAAAGCAGATATTCGCCGTTAGGCGGTCATCGCCAACGGTTTTTTGTACCTATCGAGAGGAGAGTTAAGTATCCGACAACAATGGAGCACTTATGGTCTTCGCGAGACAGCTCGTGACGACCGCTGAAATAACCCCTCTGATGGTCGAGGGCGTCAACGTGACCGAACGCGTGGCTGAAATTGAGGCGCAGGGATACACCATCATTCCGGATTTTGTCCAACCGAAGGAAATAGCTCGGATCCGGCACGCCTTTGATACCGAAGTGCGAATCACCGAAATGCGCGCGATTGGAACCGACACAGGCAAGACGTTACGAGCACACAACCTCTTGGCAAAAACCCGTGCCGTCGACTACTTGTTTCTCGATCCCCGCATTCGCGCTCTTATCGAAGGTGTGCTGGGACCCCGGGTTCAAATCAACGTGACCACTTTGTTCAACATTCTCCCCGGCGAAACCAAACAGTTCCTGCATCAGGATGACGGACTCTGGCCCATCAAGAGACCGCACCCCCACTTCGTTTGCAATGCACTCATCGCTCTCGATGATTTCGACTTGGAAAACGGTGCAACGCACATTGTTCCCTACAGTCATAGTTGGCACGATCGACCCGTCGATCAATCAATCGAAACGTTACAAGTCACGATGCGCGCCGGAACGATGCTGATGTGGGAAGGCGGGTTATGGCACGGTGGCGGCGCTAACACCTCGAAAGATCGAGAACGCCTTGGGTTCTTTATGAGCCATAACGTTGCCTACTTACGACCGCAGGAAATCCAACTGTTATCGGTTCCCCGTGAAGTCGCGGTGCAACTACCCGAGATGCTTCAGCGATTGCTTGGATATCATCGATTTGGGTTAGGGGTAGACGGTCGAGATCCTATCGACGTGCTCAAGGACGGAGACGTTGTCAATCCAAGCGCGAAGGTCGCCTGGTGGCGGGATTGAGCAAATCTCCCTCGTCGGCTAGTAGCTAAGCCTCGAACACAACGGCCACAATGAATTAGGCTTCGTCGCTCGCACGCCTTATTCTAAGGCACGGCATCAACGATGAGATCGTATGAAGGCGTGCATTTGAGCATCGGGAAACTCGCGGCGCACTACCTTTCTTATTCGATTTATCCCGGGGTGATCCTGGGTTGTATCGGGATGTTTTTCGCTCTATCAGACTTCAGCACCGGCCTCTATTTCAGTACCTATGTACCCGTGTTCCTGGGCGCTTTCTTAGTGATCGCTTTCGAACTTCTCATTCCACACAAGATCGACTGGCAACCGAAAACGTCCGACATCATTACCGACGGTCTTTTTATGTTGGTGGTGCAGGTCTTGTTACCCCGCGGGCTAGCGTTCGCGGCCGCGTATTACGCGCTTATATCCGCAGAGTCACTTGGCTGGACCCTCGATCTGTGGCCCGACTCATGGCACATGCTTCTTCAGGTCAGCCTCATGGTGCTCATCGCCGATTTCTTTCGTTATTGGCTACATCGCTTGATGCACGAATCACCCCAGTTGTGGAAATTCCACGCAGTTCATCATTCGCCAAAAAAACTCTATTGGTTGAACGTAGGAAGGTTTCATCCCATTGATAAAGCACTCCAATTTTTGTTCGACGCGCTGCCCTTCATCATCCTAGGTGTACACGAAGACGTCCTTGCACTTTATTTCGTGTTTTATTCCATTAACGGCTTCTTTCAGCACTGTAACATTCAGCTTCAACTAGGACCTTTGAATTACTTGATCAGTGGCCCGCAACTACATCGTTGGCATCATTCCCGCTTATCCGAAGAAGCCAACTCCAATTACGGCAACAACATCATTGTTTGGGATCTCGTCTTCGGAACTTATTTCTTCCCGAAATCGAGGCAAGTCGAAGAACTCGGTCTACTCAATCGAGACTATCCACTCGACTTCCTATCACAAATGCAGACACCCTTTTCAGGCGACATAGATAGATCGCAGTTGCCCCTCCAGACGATAACGGATTCGATCTTCAACGGCCTTTTTGATCTTAGAATGCGTCTCCTTCGACGCAAGCTTTATCAGCCCCTTGTCGACAACTGCAACGATCCCCAGAAGACTCAATTAACGACGCTCAAACGAATACTTGCCAACAATTCAGGCACGGAATTCGGTCGTTCACACCAATTCGATTCAATCAGGAGCCACAAGGACTACGTGGATCAGGTACCGGTGCAAGAGTACGAAGATTTGCGACCCTTAATCGAAAATCAAGAAAGTACCGGGGCCGCCATTCTGACCTCGAAGCCCTTCATTATGTATAACCAAACCAGCGGTACTACAGGCCGGCCCAAATACATCCCCGTACTGCAAGAAACGCTGGATTCGTTGAAAGACTCGCAGAATCTTTTTACGTTTCTTCAGTACCAATACTGCCCGGAAGCTTATGCGGGCCGAATCCTCGGTATGGCAAGCCCCGACACCGAGGATTACTTGGAAACAGGTACACCGATCGGAAGCGCTTCAGGCCATGTATACAAATCCATGCCCAGGTTGGCACAGCGAAAATTCGTCGTCCCCAGTATCGTTTTCTCAATCCCCGATTACGAAACAAAATATCTCGTCATATGCCGTCTCGCTCTCGTCCACGATGACATCACGTTAATGGCAAGCCCCAACCCGTCAACGTTCCATAAACTGCTCGAACTCATTAACAACAACTTGGACGCGCTCATTGCGGATATCGCATCCGGAACATGTCGATTTCTCAAGGACGTTGACGAAAAAACGAGGGCGACCATCGAACGTCGACTAACTAGCAACCCGAAACGTGCTGAAGCACTCGCCGCCATCGCCAAGCAAAGCGACCGCATTTCGTATGCTAATGCTTGGCCCTACCTGAAACTCGTCACGACTTGGACGGGCGGAAGTTGCGGGATCTCGTTGGACGCTATCCGGAACGATTTTCCAGTCAATACCCTTTTTACCGATCTCGGGTACTTGTCCAGCGAGTGCCGCGGAACCATCTCGATGGATGGTGAGAATCATGGGGGCGTGCCGACCCTTGCCGAGAACTTTTTCGAGTTTGTGAAAAAAAACGAATGGGAAGAAGGCGGGCGTTTATTCCTGACGCTCGACCAGCTCGAATCCAATGAGGCGTACTACATTTTTGTAACCACGCCTGCTGGACTCTACCGATACAACATGAATGACATCGTTACAGTCGATGGCACGTTCTCTAAGACGCCCACGCTGCGCTTTTCCCAAAAAGGCAAAGGGATCACCAACATTACTGGTGAAAAACTTTACGAAAGCCAACTGATTGATGCGATGAACGCGGCGAAATCTCACTTCGAAATCGACCTGCGCTTCTATCAAGCGTTAGCTAACGAAACCGAAATGAAATACCTGGTCTATATTGAATTGACGACCGGACAAGCTATCGACACCGAAGCGGTGGCGGCGTACGTCGAACGTCGATTTCGAGACACAAACATGGAGTACGATTCCAAACGAGCGAGTGGGCGCCTTGAAGAATTGGAAGTAGTCCAGCTCAAACCGGGCGCAGGCGAAGCGTATAAATTACATTATCTGGCTGCAGGTCAACGCGAAAGCCAGTTCAAGCCGGTCATCCTGCAGTACCAGAAGGATTTTTCATTCGACATATTGGCTCATTGCATGCCATGAACATTCGTGACATCGAAGCCCAAGTACTCGAGATACCTTTTCGTCTTCAGTTCAAACATCACAGCGCCGATCGATCCCGTACCCAAACGATACTGGTGCGGACACGCACGCTTAACGGCCACACTGGATTCGGCGAAGGCTGTCCCCGTGAATATGTGACCAACGAGACGCTCTCCGGTTGCACGGCCTTTGTTCAGGATCACGCGCACGACCTTTGCAGCAACATCCACTCCACCGAAGACCTCCGATCTTGGATGGATCAGCACCAACATCATATTGATACCAACCCTGCCGCCTGGTGTGCGATCGAGCTATCGCTACTTGACGCCATGTCGAAAGATCTTGGTTACAGTATCGAAGAGACGCTCGGTACACCGCCTCTTTCCGGCGCCTTTCAGTATACGGCGGTCCTCGGAGACAACTCCCGAGCGGCCTTCACTGAGCTCGTTAAACGGTATGTCGCTCTTGGCTTCAAAGACTTCAAGGTGAAGATCACGGGAGAGACAAACAACGACAACGACAAGCTTTCCCTGGTTCTGAACGCCGCACCTGAAGCTCGTATACGACTCGACGCCAACAATATTTGGGAAACCGCGGGCGAGGTATTGGCCTACCTTAGTGAACTCTCTAGTACGCCTTTCGCTCTTGAAGAGCCACTCCAGCCTCGAACCTTTAACGAACTCAACGGTTTGCTCGGAAAAACGCCCGTTCCGATCATCCTCGACGAATCATTCTTGAACAAAGGCCATTTCGACCACATTGATATAAGCAACGACAACGTCCTCGTTAACGTGAGAGTTTCCAAGATGGGTGGGCTAATCCGATCACGCGCCGTCGCCCGACTTCTCGCAGACGCGCACGTTCCGATCATCGTCGGCGCGCAAGTAGGCGAAACGAGTCTTCTGACCCGCGCCGCTCTTTGTCTCGCGAACGAATTTAAAGACAGCGTGATCGCGCAAGAAGGCGCGTTCGGAACGCTGTTGCTTGAGACCGACATCACTCACGAGTCCCTGATGTTCGGTTCCAAGGGTCGTCTTGTGTATCCCGGTGCGGCCATAGACATCGCCGCCCACGGATTCGAAATTCGCTATAAATCCGACTTGTTCAGCACTAATGTCTAGGACTCATAGGTAGGACGTCCCCTCCACCAGCCATGTCGCGCCTCAACGAACGAATGATCGTCCCGTTACTTTGGTTCTTGCAGTTGCTCTTTTTCGGGCGCGTCATCGGACAGATGCTCGTTCAGTTTGGGGGCGTGGACTTTCTACCACCGTCGTCAGAATGGTATTCAGGAGTTATCGATTACCCCCCGCTTCTTTTCTTTCAATTGACGATTCTCGGACTACAAACGTGGGTTAACGTAAATTTCACTCAAGAGTCTGGCTTTTTTATTCGGCGGAGTCGGCGGTTCGGTAAGGCGTTACTCACCTTCGGGGCAATCTACCTGTTGGTGATGTTGACTCGCTATGCGGTTCGAATGGGTCTTTATCCTTTGGAACGTTGGTCTGGCGGCTCTATCCCTATCTTCTTCCATTGGGTATTAGCAAGTTATTGTATTGCTTGGGGTTTTCGGACACATCTGCTTCAGGCGGGTCGACCAGACCCGTCGTTTAACGCCCGACCACGCCCATTTCGCCGAATCGCTTGGACCACTATTTCGCTGGCTGCGATCGGCTGCTACTTTGTTTGGGTGAGCTACCTTGCGGCACCTGCATTTTTCGTCTGGAAGATTGCGGATCGAGCTCCGTTACACGCAGTGCGAGTCGAAGCCGGCCAATCTTTCGAGACGGTCGACGGCGTGCGACTGGTTGCAGACGTGTATCACCCGATTCGGGCAGACGTAAAACGCCCGACCATCCTGGTGCGTCTGAACTATACGAACACCGCCAAACAAACGCTGTTCGCAAACCTGATCGGACGAGGCTGGGCGGAACAAGGCTTCACGGTCGTTCTACAAGGGACGCGTGGTCGGTATGAGTCCGGAGGCGAATACATCCCGTTCCTCCACGAACGTCACGATGGTCAGGCAACGTTACGTTGGCTCTCGCAACAACCCTGGTTCAACGGGAAAATCGGAACTTGGGGAGGCTCCTACTTCGGTTACACCCAATGGGCGATTGCCGACAATGAGTCACCCCCGCTATCCGCCATGTACATTTACGAATCGAGTACAGATTTCTTCCGCACCTTATACCGTGGGGGCGCTTTTTCGCTTCAGTCAGCCTTATGGTGGGCCAACACCGTGCACTTCAAATCCTTCGAAGCGGTCACCCCCGAGCTCGTTGAACGCGGTGCGAAGGGCTTCCCCGTAATTGAAGCTGACGATCGATCCATTGCCGATGTGGGTTTTTACAACGATTGGGCGAGCCACCGTCAACGCGACGCCTTCTGGCGCCACGTGGACGGTACCGGGCGTGCAAGTACCACCAGGGCTCCAGCCTTGCTGCTCGCCGGTTGGTATGACCCGTTCCTTCAGACGCAGCTAGACGACTTCAAGGCCCTAGTTCGTCATCCCGACGCCGCGATATCGATGCAGTCGCGGCTTGTTATCGGCCCTTGGGGCCACGCCAAGAACGTAAACCTCCCCGATGGTAGTACGACGACGAATTTCCGCTTCGTTTCGATTGCTAGCAGTTTTGACTGGTTTGACGATCACCTAAACGATCGCGACGTACCCAAATCCGCACCCGTGAGAATATTCGTCATGGGCGACAACCGCTGGCGCGACGAACAAACGTGGCCGCTGCCACGCGCCGTCGACACCAAGTTATTTCTTCAAAGTGGCGGTAATGCCTACGAACCAAGCGGTGATGGTCAACTTGCTCTTGAGGTGCTCGTTGACGCTCGCCCACCCGACGTATTTACGTACGACCCTCGAAATCCGGTACCCACTCGCGGCGGCGCTTTTATGGGCCCAGGGACAGCGATTAAACAGCAACACTCGATCGAGTCGCGACCCGATGTGCTCTCCTACACATCAAGTCCTTTGGCCGAAGACGTCGAGGTCACAGGCTATGTTCGCGCGACTCTCGCCGTTTCAACCGATGCCACGTCCACCGACTTCACTGCAAAACTTGTCGACGTTCATCCTGACGGAACAGCCTACAACATCGCTGACGGTATTCTCAGACGCTCCTATGACACCAGCGACCAACCGGTGTCCATCACCATCCAATTAGGAGCGACGAGTAACGTTTTCAAGAAGGGTCACCGGATTCGATTGGATGTTTCTAGCAGCAATTTCCCTCTATTTGACCGTAATCCAAACACCGGTACCCGGATCGCTTACGAAACCCGTCCGGTCGCTGCGCTGCAGAAAATCCACCACGACGTTTCGGCACCTTCGTTCATCGAATTACCCGTGATCTCGGAGAAAAGTCGGGTGCCTTTGATTCGTTTCCACGAGGATCAATAACCGGGGTGCTCGGCTCGCCGAAAACCCACGAGTCGAGCATTAGTCGAACCGCGAGACTGCCGCGGCTCAACATTAGCTGAGCACGAAACGCGTTTAATTCCCAATTCTCTATGTATCGATCACCGGGCCGCCGATCAGAGACCGATGTCGTTCAAATTGTAGTTCGCGATTAACTCTTTTCGGGTTTCTGTCGAATGCCGGTGACTTTCGTGGCGTAACGGCTCGTAAACGTAGCGATCTTCATCCTCAAAGTGTTGAGAACGGGCGTCCACGGCAATGGGAATGACTCGGCAACGAGTGGTCACGTAATCTTCGTCGTAAGGATTTTTTGCCCATCCCTGCGCACCTAATACCGACGACCTTCGATGAAACCCAAACACAAACGTGGCCCGCTTAGCAGCAGACGCATTCGCGAAAGAACCGTGCAGAACCTGACGATTACAAATGGCTACGTCGCCCGCTTTCATGAGCATCGGCACCGCATCGGGTAACTGGTCCGACCCGTTCTCTTCAACCTTTTTCTTGATGTCAATTTTTCCTCGGGCATGGCTTCCCGGCACCACCCAAAGAGCGTTTTCGGGGGTCGTGTCATAAAGCTGCACCATGAAATTAAATCCGTGGGTCCCACGGTCGAGGTCGGGGTTGTCCCAATGCGTGGTGCCGTCTTGATGCCAGGCGACAGAAGGACCAAGACCAGCTTGCTTCACCCAAATGTTGTCGGTAAAGGGCGTGAAATCTGGACCATTAATTGCTTCCGCGACTCGAAGCAATTGTGGATGCCCATACAGCCGGAGGCACGCGTCCATCAGTTGCAAGCACCCAGAAACATTCAACAACACTTCCTCGGGAGCGCCTTCCGGCGGCTTTAGTTCCGTCATCTTCGACTCGTATCGCCCGCCAGTCAGGCCACTACCGCCATACGGATCCGAAAGAGGTTTTGCAAAGCGAAAGCTCGGCATTGTAAAGCCCAAACCTGCGGCTGGCCGACCTTGACGGTCGACCTTCGACTCGCGATCCCTAGGCAAGCGATCAAGTAACGCCTCAAAATCCGAGACCAATTCGTCGCGCTCAGTCGAGGAAAGTGCTCGTTCAAAGACGTAAAAGCCACATCGCCAGTATGCGTCTAGGATTTGTTCATCCAAACGGCCGTCGTCGTCAAGAATCAACGTGCCTCGATTATCGAGCGTAGCCGCTCGATTTTGACCTTCAACAAAATAACGATCGTTCATACCGACCTCGTGATCCGATGCAGGGATAGCGTAACCCATTTGGCCGAAACCCCGCATTTCCTCCACGCCACGCACGAAGGACTAGGCGTCGTGTAGATGGCAAGCAACCCGAGGTTTGGCCCGATGATTTGGCATTAATGCAGCCGGATTCGACTTCAGCAATGGTGATTCCTCCCGGCAAATGTCCATAGCCTTGGGACAACGGGGGTGGAAGTGGCACCCCGGTGGAGGGGTTTTGGGGCTCGGTACTTCGCCGACGATCAGCTGCTGCGGTCGCGTTGCTTCCAACGCCGGATCGGGAAGCGGAACCGAAGCCAGCAGCGCTTGCGTATAAGGATGCTTCGGATGAGCGAATAGTTCGTCACGTCCGGCGATTTCCACGATGCGCCCGAGATACATCACGCCGATACGGTCGCTGATATGACGAACTACAGAAAGATCGTGTGCAATAAATAGGTACGTAAGACCAAGTTCCCTTTGCAAGTCCATCAGCAGGTTCAAAACCTGCGCCTGAATCGAGACATCCAACGCTGACACAGGTTCGTCGCAGATAATAAGGCTTGGTTCCAAGGCTAGCGCCCGCGCGATACCGATACGTTGACGTTGACCTCCGCTAAACTCATGCGGATACCGATCCGACATGTCTGGCAGTAGTCCTACCATGTCCATCAGTTCATCGACCCTCCCTCGAAATGTTCGTCGATCAGTCGCAAGACCATGGACTAGCAGCGGCTCACCAATAATGTCGCGAATTTGCATCCGCGGATTCAGCGAACCGAAAGGATCCTGGTAAACCATCTGCATCCGACGTCGGACCGGGCGCATTTGGTGTGGTTCAAGTCGCGTGATGTCATTCCCCTCGAACTCGATTGATCCGCCGGTCAGGGGTTGCATTCGCAACACAGCAAGCGCCGTCGTCGATTTGCCGCACCCACTTTCGCCCACCAGACCAAACGTCTCGCCTCGCCTCAGCTCAAAAGACACACCGTCCACCGCTTTAACGCTTCCGACCTCCTTCTGCATGAAGCCCTCAGTCAGAGAGAAATGAACCTTGAGGTCATCGACTCTGAGCAAAGCCGTTTCATTCGTCGCCAAGTTCATTCCGGGTAGCCAATACAAGCGCTGCGATGGTTTGGTGTTTGTAGCACCGGTTCTAGGGCTGGGATCCCGCTCCGACAGGCTTCGTGAGCGTGCTGACATCGGGGCGCAAACGCGCATCCCGGCGGAAGATACGCGAGGTCCGGTGGTTGTCCATCAATGGTGATCAGCCGTGTACCGGCGTCGCCTTCGATACCCGGGATGGATGCCATCAAACCGACGGTATATGGGTGCGCTGGATTCGCGTAGAGCTCTTTCGCGTCCGCCATTTCTACAATCCTTCCGCCATACATCACCGCAACCCGATCTGCATAACGAGCCACCACACCCAGATCATGGGTAATGAGTATCAATGCAGCTTGAGACTGTTCCGTCAGTTCTTTCAACAACGCAAGAATTTGCGCTTGGACCGTGACATCGAGCGCCGTTGTTGGTTCATCCGCGATGATCAACCGCGGTTGGCACGCTAACGCCATAGCAATCATGACACGCTGGCGCATCCCGCCAGAAAATTGGTGGGGATAGTCGTCAAGTCGCTCCGTTGCATCAGGAATGGCGACCTTAGCCAGTAAACTACCCGCCATCTCCATGGCCTCGTTCCAATCCTTGTCACGATGCAAGCAAATGGGTTCCGCCACTTGCTTCCCAATAGTCAGGACCGGATTTAACGACGACATCGGTTCTTGAAAAATCATGGCAATGCGATCGCCCCGGATTTGCCGAATTTCGTCGGCACTCAAGGCGAGTAAATCCTGTCCCTCGAACACCACTCGACCGTCGTCAATCGTGCCGTTATCACCAAGTAGGCGCAGAATCGATAACGCCGTGACGCTTTTGCCCGAGCCACTTTCGCCAACGATGGCAAGTGTTTCGCCCGGTTTCACCGATAACGATAAGTCGCTGACCGCCCGAACTTTGCCTCGATCCGTGCGAAAGCTCACCGACAAGTCCTTGATGTCCAACAAGGAGTCGGCGCTCATCTAGAACCCCAATTCCTTTTTGAGCTGTTGATCCAACCATATCCGCGCATAAATCGGGCCGGGGCGGACAGCGCCCGCCCTCAACTCACCGGCGTAGTTCTTCACCCAAGGCCACCAAGCGGTATAGACATACTCCGTCGGTAGCCAGATATAAGGCGCGAAAGCCAGCAAGTCGACCGTCAATTCGCGAGCGAGCTGAATTCGATCCTCTTCCTTCGGCATACGCATCAAACGTTTTATCTCGGCATCAAATTGCTCGCGTTCAAGCAGCGCCGGATTCCACTTGTGTCCGGTGATGAACTTGCGCAACGAGGTGGTCGGATTGGTGTGGCCGTTATTCATGAAATAGCCAGGGCCGTGTGTACGCGTTGTCATGGCCGACAAAAACGATGCGTATTCCATCGGCTGGATTTCGATCTTGACGCCAACATCGCCAAGGTAGGATTCAATCAAAGGTAGGAGGTCCATGTTGCTCGGACTGCAAGAACAAACCTGAACCTTGAACGTAAATCCGTTCGGGTAACCGGCTTCTCGAAGTAGAGCTCTCGCCTTTTCGGGGTCGTAGGTAAAGAGTTCTTGTACTTCACCTGGCATCTCTTCGAGCGGTTGGAAATAGTCCCCAAACCCAGGATGCTGCGGATACGCCATGAGTTCCGCATGACCCCCGTAAAACAGCTCAACGATTTCTTTTTGATTCACGGCCAGATTGAGCGCTCGACGCACTCGATGGTCCTTGAACGGTTCATGGTCGAGGCGAAGCGCGATGAAATTCCCCGTCATCCCTAACCAACGCGACCACGTAAGCTCCGGCGTGGTTTTCTTGAGATGGTCGACGGCAATCCAGCGTATTGATTCAAGGATGTCGACCTTTCCCGTCCGCAACGCGGTTAAATACGTGGCTTCGTCCTTGATGATTCGGTACTTCACCCGATCGACATAAGGGAGCCGATATTGCACACCCTGGTACTCTTCGTGATCCCAATACGTGTCGCGTCTTGTATAGACGTGCGAGTTGCCGTGAATGTAACGTGACAAATCGAAGGGTCCGGTACCGAGTAGATTCCTCCAATCCTTGGCATCCACGTTCTCAAGCTCGGGAGCCGTAATCGACGACTGGTATCCATAGCCAAATCGATAAGCCCATTCGGCGTTGTATTGATTGAAGTGGAACGCCAGTGTGTGATCGTCCCGTGCCTCCAGCCTATCGATGTAATCCCAATAATCCTGTTGCGCCTTCTTTGGGCTGTTGTTGACCAGATTGAAGGTGTAGATCACGTCATCGGCGACAAATTCCCTTGCAGCCATCACCCCCGGTTTTTCGGGGAACATCACCCCTCGGCGGAGATTCACGACCAGCGTTAGCTCGTCTTCCCAATCCCAACTCTCCGCCAATTCACCGCGAAGAACCTCCGTCGGCAAATAGGCTTCGGCAACGAACGTGTAATCGCCACCCCGACGAACGCCTTTGTTCAAATCGCCCGAGAAAAGCTGTTCTCGGACGAGGCCAACATCGTGATTCGATTTCCAGGTCCAGTCGACCGGATCCCAGGACAGCGCTGACAACGTGACATAAACCGTACCGATATTAAGCTCACCACCGTACTGTGGCCTCTCTTGGGCGACGATCCCACCCAATCCAAGTATTTCTGCCACTGACGCGATCATCAGTAGCAGTTGAGTCTGTCGCGTCTTCGTCCTCATCTATTGACTCCTCGCATGCGCGGATCGAGCAGATCGCGCAACGCGTCGCCGTAGACATTGACCGCGTAAACCACAGCGGTAATGCATAGTCCTGGCGCAAGGGCGAGCCAAGGACCAAGGTACATGTACGTACGCCCGGTACCACTCAGCATACTGCCCCACGTCGGAGCTGGCGGCGGTATGCCAAGGCCGAGAAACGACAATCCCGCCTCCGCCAGAATCACGGCGCCAATACGCGTGGTAAAAAGAACGATTACCACGGGCATGATGTTTGGGAGTATGTGCTTTCGCAGTATGTGAAAAGTCGGCGCTCCGATGGAAAGACTCGCATGCGTGTACATGTTTTCCCTGACTGAAATAACGGCGCCGCGAACAATGCGGCTACCCGCAATTCCATAAAGCAAACCAAGCACAACCACGATCTGCGGTATCCCAGGACCAACGACTGACACAATAACGATCAAAAGCACCAGGTCGGGAAACGTCATCCACGCATCCACTCCCCGTTGCATGACCATGTCCGGTTTGCCCCCGAAATACCCCGACAGGACGCCAATCACAATTGAAATTACGGTGGCGAGTCCCGCCGCAAGAAAGCTCACGATCATGGAAATTTGCGCCCCGATTAACACACGCGACAGCACGTCTCTGCCGAGGTGGTCCGTGCCAAAGGGGAACGCTAACGACGGCGGCTGCAACCGCTGGGTAAGATCCGTGTAGTTCATTTCGAAAGGCGCGAGAAAGTTCGCAAAAATTCCACAAAACATAAACAGCAGAAATACGGCACCGCCGACGGCACCCAGGGGCTTTTCGCGGATTAAACGCTCGTTAAACGAGATAAAGGCGGACCGCTTGCCGTGGGTTGGCAATACCTGAGTTAAACCAAGGTCACTCATTCGTGGCGTACCTTCGGGTCAAGCCACCCGTAACTTAAGTCGACCAGCAAATTGATGACGAGCACGCCAACGCCAACAACGAGGAACACGCCGGAAATAACCGGATAGTCCCGCTGGAAAACCGCCTCCAGCAGCAATAAGCCCATCCCAGGAACAACGAAGATCTGTTCCAAAATGACCGCACCACCGATCAATAAAGGTGCTTGTAAGCCGATCAATGTAATCACGGGGATCAATCCATTGCGTAAGGCATGCCGCATGACCAACAATTTTTCACCGACGCCTTTGGCCCGCGCTGTACGAATGTAGTCTTGCCGCATAACCTCCAACATCATCGTACGGGTCATTCGCATCGTGACTGCAGACATCGATAACCCAAGCAATATCGCCGGGATAATCATGTGTTTGAGATTCGTGATTGGGTCGTCGAAAAAGGGAATGTATTCAAGCTCAGGGGCCCATCGCCACCATACCGAAGGGAACACCATCACCAACGTGCCAAGCCAAAAGCTCGGAATCGCAAGCATGAGCAGCGAAAAAGAACGCGCGACGTAATCGCCCGCAGTATCTTGCCGCATCGCCGAATACACGCCTATCGGGATCGATACGGAGAGAGCCACGATCAGGGCCAAAAGTCCTAGTTCGAACGTGATTGGCAACGAAACCAACAGTTGATCCGTCACCGGCACGTTCTGCCAAAGTGAGCTACCTAAATCACCCGTCAGCGCATCGCCGATCCACCGGAAATACTGGATGTACACCGGCTGATCCAACCCGAGTGCCGCTTCGATCTTTGCTCGATCTTGGCCCGTGACGATGTCGTTCTGCGCGAGCATCAGATCGATCACATCGCCAGGAATCAGTCGCATTGAAATGAATACGATGAGACTTGCGAAGAACAACGTTGGGATGAGAGCGAGCAATCGCCGCCCTAAATATGCGCGCAAAAATCCTCCTTCGTCGCGACTACGCTCGTTTCAAGAGTTTCCGACACGATCGGATCGTCGAAACATACTAACGAATCGCACGTGTTCATTGTGATCACGCAAACACTACGCGTCCAAATCGAATGTCACGTTCCAACCACGTAAACGCCGCTTTCGACTTTGGCGCATACCGTCGATGCGGTATATTGCCGCAACCTCCTCGCCCGTTAGGCCTTCGACGTGACTGCAAACAGCATGGATGAGCTCGTCGCTCTCTGTAAGCGTCGTGGATTCATCTTTCAATCCAGCGAAATCTATGGCGGTTTGCAAGGTCTTTACGACTACGGCCCTCTTGGCGTGGAACTCAAGAACAATCTCAAGCAGGCATGGTGGCGGGCCATGGTCTACGACCGCGACGATATTGAAGGTCTCGACGCCGCCGTTTTAACCCATCCGCATGTACTCAAATATTCGGGGCACGAAGATACGTTCTCCGACCCTCTCGTTGATTGCCGTGACTGCAAGGCGCGCTGGCGAGCCGACCATGTCGAAGCGTCTGCATGCCCGGGCTGTGGTTCCACCAATCTCACCGAACCGCGTCCATTCAATCTGATGTTCAAAACCAGCGTTGGACCCGTTGAAGACGGCGGTTCCTTCGCGTACTTGCGGCCAGAGACCGCTCAACAAATTTTCACTAATTTCAAGAACGTGCTGGATTCCACGTCCCGCCAATTGCCCTTCGGAATCGCCCAAATCGGCAAGGCATTTCGAAACGAAATTACGCCCCGTAACTTTGTATTCCGCGTTCGCGAGTTCGAACAGATGGAGCTCGAGTTCTTTGTCGAACCGGGAACCGACGAAGCGTGGCACGAAAAATGGGTCGAGACACGGATGAACTGGTGGGCGAACCAAGGCGTGGATAAGAGCGCGCTGGAACTATTGCACGTGAAAGCCGGTGAACTCGCACACTACTCCAAAGCCACCGTCGATATCATGTACCGTTTCCCCCACGGGCTGGAAGAACTCGAAGGAATAGCCAACCGTACCGATTTCGACCTTGGTTCACACACAAAGAACCAAAGTGAGCTCGATATTTCGGCTACGGTATTGCCGAACGACGAGTCGAGCGCAAAGCTCGCCGTTCAAAACCAACAACAAAAAGTGTGGACGGTCCCCTACGTCATTGAGCCCTCTGCAGGTGTCGATCGAGGTGTCCTGGCGGTACTGAACGAGGCGTACAGTGTCGAACAACTTGACGGTGGTAAGGAACGCACGGTCCTGTCTTTCAAACCTCATCTTGCGCCCATTAAGGCCGCAGTTATTCCTCTTAAACGGAATCACGAGGAGCTTGTTTCTCAGGCAAGAACAATCAAAACCGATCTGCAAAGCCTTGGTTTGGGGCGCGTCCTTCTAGAAAACTCTGGAAACATTGGTAAGAGCTACCGCCGTCATGACGAAGTCGGTACTCCCCTTTGTATTACGGTTGATTTCGAAACGCTCGAAAATGCAAGCGTCACGGTCCGCGACCGCGACACGATGGAGCAACAGCGCATCGTAATCGACGAGTTAGCAGCGTACGTCCGCAGCTACCTCAGCTAGTCATCGACTCGCAGAATTTCATCGTTCGCTAGTCGATCTTGTTACACTTGTCAGCAGGGCCTATAGCTCAGTTGGTTAGAGCAGTGGACTCATCAAATGGTGCGCTTCCGCGCGAAAGCCGGAAGATGAACGGGATGAATTCAGGGAAACCTAAATCGGTTTTGGCCGACAAGGCAATCCTGAGCCAAGCCGGGGGTACACCGCCGGAAGGTGCAGAGACTACCTGAGGACTGAAGATCGTTCGTATCGTCGAGTGTCCTTAATAACAGGCAAGAGCGTCCCGCGCCCTTAGGGGCGGTGAGATAGTCCACACCGATTGAAAACAATCGGGTTTCCCAGAAACGATCGATGCGATCTGGGATTGTGAATCCATTGGTCCCAGGTTCGAGTCCTGGTGGGCCCACCAAATTCAGAATCACCCGTAGTGATGGTTAAACGGCCGTTTGACGCGGCACGCTCTACGCTGGACATCGCCTCAGTGCCTCAGTCGGCGCAGACTTCAAGCACATCCTCCAGCGAAGCACTGTACATCCAGGCCAGATTCGTCGAAGGCAGAAAGGCGGAGTCATGGCCGCCGAAATAGACAGAGTCATCGAACGGCGACAGTTCTATCGCTCTGATCGAGTCTCGCGGGTCGTCTTCCCCATTGTGCCGACCTCTCACTTCGCGCAGGGTGTAGGAACCATCCCGATGTCGTATGAAGTAGACCCCACCCATGTAGTGGCCGGAGGTGCCTGCCTCGTTCTGTGCCCAGGTGGGGTACTCATTACCGCCGATGACGTTGAGACAGCCGCCGAGGTGCTCCAGGTTGCCGGTCGCAGGGTTGGTCACGGGGAGGAAGTAGCTGTAGGTGCACAGACTGAAGTAGACCGGTACTTCGAGGTACGCCGACAGCAGGTCGCCGATATCTGTCTCTGCGGTTCTCGTGTAACCCACTCCGTCCGGGTCCAGCCGCCAGATGATCCCGGTTGAGCGATGATCAGGTACCCAGCTGAATAGAATGGACTCTCCCGCCCCGACAGGATTGTCGATCGTGGTCATACCGCGGTAGGTTCCCTGGGGTGGCTCAAGGTTCTCATCGGCCACCAGGTCTCCCATGTCATGCACCATCGCGTATGTTGGGGCCGCCCCATCGACCCGGTGCCAGATCTGATTGCCGCCGCCGACCACCACGATGTCGTTAGCGATAGCCATGCCCATGGCACGAGAGTTGAAGTTAACCGGTATCAGCGGATCCCAACTGATCTGACCCGGCTCATCGGCGTCATATCGCCCCTCGAGCATGCCCTGCGTACCCACGGTCAGCAGAATCAGCTCTTCGCCAGTCACCGTGTCCTGATGCACCACGACCTGTCTGACCGAGATGTCGTGGGTATCAGCAGGTGTGATGCCGGAATGTGGCGTCGTCTTGGTCCAGTTGCCGGTCGAATCATCCCGGGTCCAGACATCAATGTGATAGTTGCCGCTTTCCAGGCGGTAGGTCGACGCGAGCAGTAGATTCACGCCAGCACTGTCGAAAGTGACGGACTGGAGTACTTCAGGCCTCAGCACGCCCTGTCCAAGATCGTAGTCCTCGCGCCACTCTTCCGCTTCTGTTGACTTGACCAGAATCTGCCCCCACTGATCGCCCGTGCCATACCACGGATTGTTCTCGTCGAACCAGTAGGTATTGGTCGCGAACAGATCGGAACCATGTCGCACAATGCGGAAGATCTCCGAGCCGCCGACGAACTCACCGTTCACGTCGGTGAACGGTGCATCGTATTGCTCCTTCCACTGGTGGTCGACGCATTGTGGCACGTCGCCTGTGACGACCACATTGTCCATCCAGAACAGCTCGCTGCCGCCCAATCCGTCGGCTTCGACGCTGAACCTGAGCGTAAAATCCGGGTGACCGGACGCGTCTTCAGGCAATTCGAAACTGACACCCGCGAACTCCGTTGCGGTGCTTTCCTCAATGAGATGCCAGGGCGCACTGCCGTCCGCAGACCATTCGGCAACAAATCGTTCGCCATCCTCGAAGGCACCATCAAGGTTTGGGAGTCGACCATACGACAAGCGGATATTCGAGTAGCCTGTTGTGTTGAAAGAGGTCTGGAGATGGCTGGGCGTGGCAGCGCCCAGACAGTAGGCGCCCAGGTTGACACCTGAGTTGTCGGCAGATGTGCTTACTTTGTAAACTGTAATTGAGTTCAGCAGAAGCTTGCTGCTGGCATTGTTAAGGTCCAGGGCATTAGTGTTGCTCAGTGTTCCGCCTCCGCTCATGGTCAGTGTGTTCGCTCCCAGGCTAAGCGCTGCACCTGTATAAGTAAGTGTCTTATCCTCTGCAACGTCTATGGTTATGTTGCCTGACTGGGTCAGTGCGCCAGAGAGAGTCATGGACTCATCTGCGTCCAGGGTTCCTCCGCTCATTGCAACAGTTGTCGCAAGTGTACCTGCCTCACCTAACTTTATGGATCCTGCTGTTACTGCTATTGCTCCCGATAAGGGCTTGCCCGAGGCAATGGAAACCGGAGTTGTATGGGCAACAGTAAGGCTGCTGACAGTCGAGTCATCGTCCACATCAAGACCCAAACTGGCCAATGAGGTATTTACCTTGCCAACTGTAATAGAGCTGCTAAGCAGGAGCTTGCTGCTGGCATTGTTGAGCTCCAGAGCATTTGTGTTGCTGAAAGTCC
>ENA-UPTF01000267-UPTF01000267.1-marine-metagenome-genome-assembly--contig:-NODE-267-length-37398-cov-3.733233_pt1 | contig 37398 bp, 33 predicted proteins | sample MGYA00238166_ERZ767019 | MGnify/ENA primary metagenome ERZ767019 (study PRJEB28930, sample SAMN06266391) | marine metagenome | isolation source: Sea water from 250 m depth | place: Atlantic Ocean | study... | reverse complement strand
GGATCGCGAGGCGGGGTGTCTTTCCACTGTGGCACTGGCACTTCATCGGCTACAAAAAAATTGTACATATGCCTTGCAATAAATCTTGCAGTCGCTTTCTGACTACAAATAATCCGAATTACGTCATCCCCATTAAATGGTCCCTGCTCACCAAGGAATTCTTTGGTGTCGACATCGTGTATCCCGGGTTTAAAGTCGTAATGCCAAACTATTCTCCCATAAGGCCAAATAGAATCTTTTTGGGCCATGAGGGACATATACTCTGAATTAGCCACTGACCATCCTGTAAATGCCCTGGCACACTCTTTTATGTCATCTTCCGTATAGTTCCCAACACCCATTGAAAATAATTCCAGAATCTCTCTTCCATAATTCTCATTAATCGATTCGTTGAGATTGTCCTGATTATCCAACCAGATTAGCATCGCAGGATCTTGGGACAGCTCAAGTAGGAGATCGTCAAACTTACCTGTACCTGACCTCCTAAACATCTCGATTTGATTCAACAAGGACCTAAGGTTATTAAGTTTTGAATTCCCTGTTGCAAAAATCCCATGCCAAAATAGTGACATCTTTTCCTCAAGTGGAGATTTCGTAGAAATCATGCGATAGGCCCAGTATGCAGGCACCCCACTCCTCGATGCATGAAGATCTACATGGTCACGAAAAATTACGTCATCAGGTATATGTGAAGATTCCTTGGAACCAAGCAAATTCTCCACTAAGTCTTCATAGGCTATTCCCGTACAAGAATCCAGTTCATCAGGAGTTATACCAAAACCAGCTCGATTCATCAGATGAATTACCAATTCTGTGTCAATGCTTACCATGAGAATGCTCCCTAGTTAGAGGTTACTAATAAATCTGAAACGCTATTTTTAACTCGCTGGCTCAAATACCTGAATCCTGTGCCTGCTGTGTTCTGTAACGTATAGCTGATTCTCTGAATCAAACTTAACTGAAACAGGCCCCCAAAATTTATGTTCGGTCTGCGAAGCTTCATGATAGGCATTTTTCAAGTGATCCGGAAGATCCAGAACTTTTAAATCCGCCCTATTCCTGGCCTCCCTCTCGTCCAAATTCACGTCTAGCCACTCATGGGACCACTTGGAAAGTGTCGCTTCACCTTCTAACACGTTTATCACTGAGCCTGCGTTATCCAGTATCTGTACTCTCTCGTTCCCCCAATCAGCCACTGCAACGTTGAGATTGGCATCTACCGCTACTGAAGAGGGCCTGTGGAACTGTCCAACGCCTCTCCCAGACTCCCCGTAAGTTTTTAAAAAAATTCCTTCAGAATCAAATTTCTGAATGCGATCATTTCTCCAATCTGCAACATATAGATCGCCTTGAGAATCTACATCCATACCCCACGGCATTGAGAACTCACCAGGCCCGCCACCAGTACCCCCCCATTCCTTCACAACTCTTCCCTCTGGAGTTAGTTTCTGGATTAGATTTAAATAACGCGATGAAACATAGATGAAATCGCCAGAATCAATAGCTATACCGGCCGGACCAAACCGGTCCCCATTACCCTGGCTATCAGAGTCCAATTTAATGGATCGTTGAAATTTTCCTTCACTATTAAAAATTTTTATTTCATCGGTAGCTTCGTCAGTAACATGAAGTTGGTCACTATTGTCAAAGGCCAAGGTGACTGGTCTGGTAAATTTTGCCTCATCATCCTCAAGAGGATTGCCAAACTCGCCAATCCAATCCTCTTCATACGTGAAATATTGAATTCGCGTTCCCATTCGAGTAGCTGAATTGGAGCGGTTCAAAAGATATATAGTTCTGGATTTCCCGAGATCCTCCTTGATAGCGATATCATAAGGAAAATTGAACCCTCTCCCGACTGGTTGATTACTATTTATACCTATCGTTTTAACAGTTTTCATTTTGTCGCTCTTTTTATTAGATATATAGCCTATGGATTGAGAGTATAAATTAGTCTTCCCTAAAATTCGACGTTTTGCAATTTAATTTCGAGTCCTGAAAACTGAAGGTTTTATATTTTCCCCTCCATTCCCCAACAATACTGTAGAAAACCGCATCAAATTTTAATATTGAGAATAACTCAATCATTTTTGAGGAATTTCGATTCCAATAGCAGTCTTGACAGGTCTCTTGGCAAGAACTATCAAAAAAGTGGCTACGATGTAAGAGGCTACTGAAAAAAGAAAAAGCGTTTCATATCCATTAGTCATCTTGAACATAAATGCTCCTAGAGTCGGTCCCAAACCAAGACCCAGGATCTGAAATGGACCTATGATGCCAGCAATAGTTCCATAGGAATTACGACCATAATAGCTTGCCAACAACATTCCACCAAGTACTTCAAGTCCACCACTAGACGTTCCCCAAAGTAACACTAATCCAAATGCTAATTTAATGTCATTCACTAATAAGAATAGAAAGGTTGCCACTATGACGGAAGGTAATCCAACAAACATCAGTCGCCTGGGAGAATACTTATCAGACATAAATCCCCAGAATGGGTGAGAAAAAGAATCCAGGACGGAGGTTAGGCTCCAGGCCAATGCTGCCAAGGGAAGCGACAAGCCCAAGTAATTTAAGAAAGGAACTAATTGAAAACTTACATTTCCGAGGGTAAGTATTATTAAAAACTGGGAAATACCTATGAGCCAAAGTGCTTTGGTCTTCATCGCCTCAGAAGAGGTCCAACTAATCTCTTCATTGATTTGCGGCTGTCCTTCCTTTTCACTTGTTTTAATAGGATCAGCACTAACTCCATCGGGCAAGAGTCCAATTTCTTCAGGAGCCTTTCTCATGAATAAAATCAATGGAATAGACAACAAAACAGAATAGATACCAATAACCCGATAACCTGTTCTCCAACTAGATCGAATGGCAAGCAGCGAAATGATTTGAACATTTATCGCCCCATAGAAGGGTCTCGCCATCGATATAAGTCCTAATGCAAGATTCCTCCATCTATAAAAGAAATTCACCGCAACAGTTCTTGGCATAACACTTATAAGGACTGGCGTACCTATTCCTCGCGCTATAACGTAGGCAGCGGAAAACTGCCATAACGTGGATGCTCCTGCTAAAAAATAGAAGCAAATCCCAATTATGATGGCCGCGATTGGCATAAATAATCTCGGGCCCTTCCTGTCGGCGAAATAGCCAACCAAGGGAGTTAAAATACCAGCCGTCCAGGTTCCTATAGTCACCCCAATAGCTAGGGATTCCCTATCCCAACCCGTTTCGGCCAATATAAAACTCTGTACCCCGGCAAGTGTGACTTGGGCAGAACCTGTAGAAGCGAACGTCCCCAGAGAAGCCACACCCAAAATTATCCATCCGTAATATATTTTGGTTTTAGGGGTCCATCTCCTTAAATCTCTAAAAGTTTGCATTGCAAAATGCTAACACCCTTTAAAGAGGCGAAATGCATTTAACTCCTACGCGGGCCACCACGATGGCCCGCCAAAAGTCTACGGTTTAAGAAGAACCTCTCACGCGGAGAGGAAAAAAACTCAGTTGGAAGTTAGGGGTGAAATAAACTCGTGTTGCTCATAATTTCCATTAGACACTATGGCTGGGTCAACCTCTAACCACCTCTCAGCTATGGTCGAATAGATGCTGCGGAAATCGTTGTTAAAATGAAGATCCCCCTCAAGATGATCACTCTCTTTCAGTGACGGATATTCACCATATAGCCCTCCGTTTACTGTTCCACCTATAACAAATGCTGTTCCCCCAGACCCATGGTCAGTCCCAGCCGAATTATCTTTGATACGACGTCCAAATTCAGACCAAACCAATACGAGAACATCATCTTCCAGATTGTGCTCTTTCATATCTTCCATAAAATCGGCAATTGCGTCTGAAGTCTCGGTCCATAATCTAGTGTGAGTTTCTAACTCAGCCGCGTGAGTGTCAAAACTCCCGTGCTGAGTATAAAACACCCTAGTGCCTATATCCGCAGTAAGAACCTGAGCAATACTCTTCATGGATTGGGCGATCGGATTATTGGCATATTCAATAGCCGACGAATACTGTGCAGGAGCCGTCCTAAGTATATCGGCACCTTTAAGTGCATCAATTCCCGTTTGTCCAATAAATTGCGCTACATTGTCATGTGCCATGGCGCTGCCATATATTTGAGAAAAAGCGCTTAATGTAAGGTCACGTGACCGTTCACCCTGTATGTCTGGAAACAATCCATAATTTTCTAGATCACTAACTGAAGCAACTGGCACGCCCCTACAGGACAATGCCCTAGGTAAACCCTTACCGAAATTCACGCCTGCAATAGGGTTTTCACCATTTGGGTCAATTTCCCTTAAAGCGCGTCCCAACCAGCCAGAGTCACCGATTCCGACAGACTCTCCAGTATTCCATATATCAATTGAACGGAAATGAGACCTATTAGGTTCCGGGTAGCCTACACCATTTATTACAGCAACTTTTTCATGGTCCCACAGGTTTTTGATCGACTTAAGAGCAGGATTTAAACCTAACTGGTTATTGATTTTAAGAACTCTGTCCTGCTCTATACGAACTTCTTTTCTCCAATCGTAGTAGAGACCATCCCCGTACGGGATCACGGTATTAAGGGCGTCATTCCCGCCGCTAAGTTGGACGATCACTAAGGAACGGGGTTTCGTTTCTGTTACCATTTGAAGTCTCCTCACTAGCCCTCTAAACAACTACTTTATTTTATGCGATATAGCCTTTTAATTATCTCTCTCGAACACTTGAATACGATGTCTATTTGTTTCAGTTATGAAAAGTCGGTCCTCAGCATCTAGCATAAGAGACACAGGTCCCCAAAAAAGTTTTTCTATATGCGATGATTCTTCATGAGGGTCGTCATTAAAATACTCTATATCTGGCTCTAGATTGGCACGTTTCCTAGCACCGGCTTCCTCCACATTCACCCCCAAAAAATCCTCAGCCCATTCAGAATTGGTAGCTTGACCCCGGATTTTTTGTACGAATTCTCCGTCGGGGCTCAATACTTGTACCCTCTCGTTTCCCCAGTCGGCCACATATATATATCCCTCCTGATTCACTATGACACCAGCAGGTCTCGTAAATTCTCCCTCCTCTCGGCCAGAAGAACCATACTTTGCTACAAACTCACCATTAGGAGTAAATCTCTGGATGCGGTCGTTACCCCAGTCCGCTACAAAAATCTCACCTTCTTGGTTTACTCCCAGACCCCATGGTAAGTTCAAGCACCCGTCTCCACTACCGTATTCACCGAAGGATTTGACGAATTCCCCATCACTCGTAAATTTTTGGATTCTGTGGTTTCTGGAATCTGCTATTAATACATTGTTATCTCGATCAAAGACTATTCCAGATGGACCATTAAGCATTCCCTCCATTTCCCCCTCAGATCCCCAATGCTTTAGAAACTCACCTGACTCATTGAAAACGGAAACGCGATTGAGATATTCGTCGGTTACAAATACGCGATTCTGATCGTTTACTGCGATACCACAGGGCCATCTAAACTGACCGTCCCCGATTCCAGCACTCCCAAACACGCCAAAATACTCCCCATCCTCGTTTAGCATCGTGACCCTCATGCTGTCAGAGACAGCTCTTTCAAACGACCTGCTAAGAACATAGAGGCGGCCACCATCATTAGACATTGCCGAGTCAATCGGATAATAGAACCCACGCCCACGCATAGTAGTCATTCCGACCGTTCGAACATATCTCAAAAACTGTCCTTGTTCTAATCCTTTAGTCGCCATACTTCTCCTTTGAAAAGTTACAGAGTCAACTGCTCTGATCCGCTGGCATCCCTCTACTTGAGGTTAAGCTCGTTGGAATTCAGGTGTCGATGCTATGAGTTTCACGACTCCAGCGATCTTCTCCTTGCCTAAGTCATCGATTTCCTGGTCTATAACTCTTATAACTCCATTTTCAGAAGCATAGTCAACAAGCTTTGACCTCGTATCATCCTTGACGTTAATTGTTCCCAAATGTTTAAGGCATATGTCAATAATGCGGTCTGCCTCAACCTCCCCATTCCCTTCAAAAGCTATTTTGCTGAACAATTCTTTTGACCCAGGAGTTTCTAGCTTGCCAAGTTCTTCAGAAGCAAAATTCATTCTCTCGACAAGAGCACCAGTGTCAATCCATGTTGTACCACCATCCCAACCCTCAACTGAGGGAGGATTACTTAACGTCTGACCCATGTACTGCATACGCAACTGTCTGCTCGAATGCTCGTATTGCGGTCGATCTACTGATTCAGTCAATCTCATGACACCAGTAACTAGCTCTGCCGGGCTTTTAACCTTCTCGTACCAGCAGTCTTCAGATTTAAAAAAGTCGGAGTTGAACACGAATTTCATTACTGACTTTATGTCGTAATTGCTGTCAAAATATGCCTGTACTATCTGGTTGATTGCCTCCGGATCTCTCGGAGGTTGATATGGCCACTGAGGGACTGGGGGCTCATCAGCGACAAAAAAATGGTAGATATGCCGGGCTATAAAACGAGCTGTCGCCTCTTGCTCACAGATAATTTCAACTATGTCTTCGCCGTTGAAATTACCTTTGCGACCAAGAAATTCTTTTTCACCATCATCGTGGTCCTGAGCATCAAATTCGTAATGCCAAGAAATACGACCGTAAGGCCAATCGGAGTCACGTGCAGAACGTAACTCCATATATTCACAATTACCAATTGTCCATCCGGTAAAAGCCCGAGCACATTCTTTCACATCATCTTCCGTGTAATTGCCAACTCCCATGGAAAAAAGTTCCAAGAGTTCTCTACCGAAATTCTCGTTAATGGAATCTTTGTGATTTTGTTGGTTATCAAGCCATATGATCATGGCGGGATCTCGCGCCATCTCTACAAGCAGATCTCTAAAATCCCCCATTGCGTACTTTTTGAACATACGTATTTGGTCTGAGAGGGGTTTGGCGTTAAGCACCTTAGGATAACCGGTAGCAAAAATACCATGCCAGAAGAGAGTCATTTTCTCCAGTAGTGGGGCATCCGTAGTAATCATCCGATAAAGCCATGCTTCTAAACCACTCAATCCGGCCAGCATGCTGGATTCATCGGGGTGATACCTCCGTATAAGGTATTCGGACATCCATTGAGGACTGGATGTTTCTAAGAGTTTGTCTACAGTACCCTCGTAACCTATCTTGCCGTACTCTTCAAGCTCTTCTCTGGTGGCACCAAATCCGGCTCTTCGTGCTAGGTGAGCAATCAACTCTATTTGACTTTCAGGCATTGTTACGCCTCCTTTTCGATCAAAGCAAGAACTATCACAATGTGCATGTAATCAACGTTTAAAAGGATTCTACGAATTGCTGCCAAAAGGGTCAAGAAATTCTAGTGGAATTATCAAGCAAAATATTGGCTTTTTGGTGTAAAATCCGTGCAGATACAAAGTAGACCCATTATCAAAGAAAGGAGACCTAAGATCATGAGACTATTCAGTACCTTTGTTTTGCTATTGTCCGCGATGCTACTGGCTGCTTTTGCAGTTGGATGCAGCGGCGAAAGTGAAACAGTTAAAATTGGGCTTTTAGCTCCCCAGACCGGTCCGATAGCGCAATATGCCCCAGGGTTTGAAGATGCAGCTAATGTAGCCATAGCTGAACTCAACGAGACTCATGATGGTGACTTCGTGTTTGAACTGATTGTCATGGACTCTGGTTGTGACGGTACCCAAGCAGCAACATCCGCCCAGTCACTTATTGACAGCGGAGTGTCTGTCATAGTGGGAGCCGCCTGTTCAGGCGCGACTCTCGGAGCGATCGCAGTTGCTGCCCCTGCAGGTGTCCCAATGGTGTCTTACGCTAGCACTTCGCCTGCTGTTACCACCGCCGACGATAGTGACCACCTCTTCCGTGTCGTACCAAGCGATGCTCAACAGGCGGTTGCTCTGGCTACAGTAGCTGCTGCTTCTGGTGCCAGTAACCCGGCAGTCTTATATATGACAAATGACTACGGAGCTGGACTTGGAGACAACTTCGCTGCCAACTGGTCCGGTAGCGTTTGCACCCAGGTAGGATACGACCCGGCTGAAGGGTCTTACGACGCATCGACTATGGCCCAGTCGGTCATAGATGGCGGATGTGATTCTGTACTACTAATGTCCTACGCAACAGATGGCGCAGCCATTATGGAAGCATTGTCTGCACAAGGCTTTGACGGCAGTATTCTTGGTGCTGACGGTCTGGCTGACGCTGCTTTCACGGAATCATTCACTGACGTGAGTGCTGTCGATGGACTGGTTGCTACCAGGCCCAGACCAGGAGAAGCATCCAACGCCAAAGAGAAGTTTGAAAGCGCTTATGCGGCAGCCGGCGGATCCGACGGAGCTATTTATACTGGTGAAACCTATGACGCCATTAAGATTTCAGCTGCAGCGGTTGTGGCAGATCCTGGGGGTGACATAGTGGCTTCCTTGAAAAAGACGGGGATTAAATACGCTGGTGCCAGTGGAGAGCATACCTTTGACACAGCTGGTGACGTTCTAGGCACTGGATACGAGGTATGTGAGTTTGCAGGTGCTAATTTCTCCTGCCCACAGATCTGGACGGCCGACGGTGGATTAGCCTCTAATTAAAAGTTTCCTGAAAGAAATCGTTATCCATAGCGGGTCACGCCATATTCGGAATTTGAACTGGATATGGCGTGACCTGCCTACTTGCAATGACATTGCGTAGGCTACGAAACCACTCTCCCAATTCAAGGAATAGTGTTGGCTTTGATTAGGCTATTTCGACACCCGTTTATTCCCAACTCATTGTGGTTCCGCAGACTTATATTGCCCTTTTTACTACTCCTAGACTCCTATTTTGGGTTGAGTTACGGGGCTGGAATCATTTCATGGACAGGCCTATTTACTGGTGACATAAAGTGGTTCATGTTGGCAGTTGAAATGTTGGTCGGAGCTTTACTGATCATTCGGCTAATACTTAACCAAACAAATCCGAAGTGGCGTACGGCAATCATCGTCTCTGTGCCAATCTTAGTGGTCTTAATTTCCTTTGAAATTCTCGAAGTTGTACTTAGTGGACTCGGCAGATCATCCACTATGAATTTCAATTTATCCTCCATCGGACTGAGTGGTCTCTACTGGTCAGCGGTCTACCTAAGCATAGCGATAGGACTAACCCTTACATACAAAGTTCAACGATTTGCCAATTTTGCTCAAGCTGAGATGATGCTTGTTGGGTCTTATGTCGCCCTCACTTTGATGTGGTCAGATAGATTTTTCCAAGTGTCAGATGCCCCAAAAGACGGTGTCCTCAATTGGGAATTGTTGGTTTACGCGGGTATCTGCTCATTTTTAATAGCCGGAGTCTTCGGCCTGATTATTGACCGGCTGGTTTACAGCCGATTAAGAATGCGAATGGCAACTCCTCAGGTTATGATGATCGTTTCTCTTGGAGTATCCATGGTACTTCGTGCCCTCCTCTTTATGAGATTCAGTGCAGGGACTTTCAGGTTTGTCCCAGATAGAGACTGGAGACTTGGGACATCAACCTTTGAAATGCCCACTGCGGTATTGCAACTACGTCTCGGCGATAGGATTGGGGCACCTCTAATAGAACTAGCTGATGCTGTTAATCCGTATGGCTTCTCCTACTCAAAAATAGCTCTCGTAGTGGGAATATTCGGTGCGATCCTGCTTCTCTTATTTCTTTTGCACCGTACGCGGCTTGGTAGACAGATGCGGGCAGTAGCGGATAACCCAGGTTTAGCAGCATCCAGCGGGATTCACGTCGAACGAGTACATGGTGGCACGGCTTTCCTCTCATCTGGTATCGCAGGATTCGGTGGCGCCTTACTCGCTCTAATTCTTCCCATCAATCCTGAACTGGGACTTTCTCTGCTATTACCCGCTTTCGCGGTAATCGTACTAGGCACGATTGGATCAATACCGGGTGTAATCCTTGGAGCTCTTATAGTAGGTCTGCTACGGGCTGCATCTGAACCCGTGTTGATCGGTGCGGGAAACGCTTTAGATCGCCCTACTGCCAGCGGTTTCGCAGAGGTTATGCCATTTGTTTTTCTGGTTGGACTACTAATTCTGGCCCCAAGCGGTATAGGCTCAGCGATTCAAAATTGGAATATAGAACGCATAAGAAAGAAGCGGCTGACACAACCCAATAAAACCCGTTTCATAATGGAACTTCCATTTAACCCACTAGAAAACTTCTCAAAGGTTTTGACACTGGCAACTACTCATATTGATAAGTGCTATGACTTTATAGGCCGAATAGTGGCCCTCACGAAAAGTATAATATTAATTATCTGTTCGCCTTTGTATTCTTATCTAATTCGACAACAAATTAATGCGAAACGCGTCGCTGGAAACATAGTAAACAGATCCCCGAAAGTGAATTTAATACCTCGAAATTGGATACGAATCGACCGTGAAACAGAAAGGGGATCATGGATAACTTTTCTTATTCTTTTTGCAGTGCTTGTATTGATAGTTTGGCTTCTCCCAAGTGTAAGCAACCTCACAAAAACCCTTCAGGTAGCCCGAATTATCACACTTTTAGGAATCTTTGGCCTAGCTGCTTTCTCATTAAACTTGCATACCGGTATTACCGGGATGACAAATTTTGGGGTTATATTTTTCGTTGGCCTCGGTGCCGTGACAGTGGGGTTGCTATCCGCACCCGTTGAGACCAATGGGTATGGATGGAATCCATGGATAGCCACGATTATTGCTGTATCCGTGGCTGCTGTGGTCGGCTGGTTGCTAGCATATCCCACCGCTAGACTGAGAATGGATTACTTCGCTATAGTGACTATTTCACTCGGTGAAATGCTACGGATCGCCCTCCAAGCTGAACCATTGTTACGTGCTGGTACGGTTACATCAGCAATAGGAATATCACAATATTCCCGACCATTGGAAGACTGGTGGGAGAGTGGGCCATCAGGCATTGCAGCTACTTTACTGGGCCTACCAGTTGATGCGCCATACGTAGTCCTTCTAGCTATACTGACAACGATAACTGTCCTATTAATATGGTTTCTACTTACAACCTTACTTGCATCCCCCTGGGGACGTATTCTACGTTCGATTAGGGATGATGAATTAGTTAGCCAACATCACGGACACAATATATTGACCCATAAAGCTGCCAGTCTTGCGTTGGGAGCAGCCATAGCAGCACTCTCTGGTGCCCTTTGGGCCTGGCTAAACACCAACGTATGGCCAGATTTTATGAATCCAGTACGATCGACTTTCCTGATATGGGCTGCCTTCATCGTAGGAGGACGTGGCAACAACAAGGGAATGATCATCGGAGCATTCATAATTGTTCTTGTTGAATTTATATTCAACGTTTTGGTCGCATCAAGAGGAGCAGCGAGTCTCCCATTCCACGAATTGACCTCATACCTAGATGCAGCTTTCTCATGGCTAGTGGTAGACGTGGGAGGCTTAGCCTGGTCTTCACGATCAATCACAGAAGTTTTTCCCAAGGAAACTATAGTCTTGTCTTTGCCTCACCTAAAATTGGCACTTATTGGGCTTGTCATCGTCGGTGCACTGCTTTCCTCGTCTAAGGGATTGCTTCCTGAAGTCCCTAGCAGGCCAAAGAGAGATGATATTAACGAAGAAAAATTGCCTGATAAAGGAAGTGTGGACCAATCATGACAACACCCGCACTTCGAGTGTCAAATCTCATAAAAGATTTTGGTGGTCTAAGAGCCGTGGATAAAATCTCATTCCAAGTAGGAAAAGGTGAGCTTGTCGGCCTTATAGGACCTAATGGGTGTGGAAAGACCACCACATTTAATTGCATTTCAGGCATGTTGAATATGACGGCTGGAAAGGTAGAAGTGCTTGGTCAAAATGCGACTGGCATGCGCCCGGACGAGATACAAAAAATGGGACTTACAAGGACGTTTCAACATACATGGCTTTGGCGAGATATGACTGTCATTGAAAACCTTTTAGTTCCCACTCGTCGACAGTTCTCTCCCAACCCAATTTTAGCCTTACTCCGTCCAAACTCTAGAAAATCGGAAGACAAGAGAATAGCAGAAGCTTATGCAGTGCTGGATCTTTTAGAGATATCACATATCGCTCACAATCTCGCAAGTGAACTATCAGGTGGGCAAAGTAAACTCGTAGATATAGGTAGGGCACTTATGAGTTCTCCCCAATTCCTGTTATTGGATGAACCAGTCGCTGGTGTAGCCGGACCTCTTGCAGAAAGAATTTTTCAAAACCTGCGTTCATTGACATCTGATAAGGGGATAAGCATGTTAGTTATTGAGCACAACATGGATTTCATTTTACGGCGTGATGTTGACAGAATTATTGTTATGGAAGCAGGACAAATATTGACAGAAGGAACACCAGATGAAATCAGGCAGAGCCGAGATGTAGTAGAAGCTTACCTCGGTGACCCAGGAGAAACAAAATAATGCAACCTGTCTTGAAAGTCACCGGGATGGAAGGTGGCTACGGTAACGTACAAATATTAAATGGAATTGATCTCCATGTTAACCAAGGTGAATTTGTTACCATAATTGGACCTAACGGTTGTGGTAAATCTACCTTCTTGAAAGCATTATTCGGACTCGCATCCCTACACAATGGAACCGTTCTACATAATGATGTGAATGTCTCTGGGTGGAGAACTGATAGGCTGGTCAGTCGAGGAATTGGATATGTCCCTCAGGTAGAAAACGTGTTCCCTTCTCTTTCGGTTCGTGAAAACTTGCAAATGGGTGGGATCAAATTAAAAAATAAAGAGTTAGCTGGTGGAATTACCAGAGCTTTTAAAATGTTTCCAGATTTAGAGCCCCGTATGAATGACTTGGCCGCTTCTCTTTCAGGGGGAGAACGACAGATGTTGGCAATATCCCGAGCTCTTATTTCTAACCCCACTTTCTTGATGTTGGATGAGCCAACAGCTGCCTTATCTCCTAAATATCAACAAGAAATTCTTGCAAATATTGATGATCTGAGAAAAGAGGGAATATCCGTGCTTCTCGTGGAACAAAATGCCCGGCTGTCACTCTCAAGATCGGACCGCGGATATATATTTGCAGGAGGAAAAGTCGTTTATACAGGTAACGCGGAAGAAATCCTTGATAATCCCAATATCGGGGACTATTTTCTGGGTCTTCAGGAATAAAACGGCAGCTGACTAGCCGGGTCTTCCAGCCGTTGCCCCACCGTCTACCATATAGACACCACCGTTACAGTAGCTACTTTCATCACTGGCCAGAAACAGCATTAGCCGGCCAACCTCTTCAGGTTCCCCGTAGCGCCCTAGTGGCATTCCTGAAGCATACGATTCTTGAGCCTCCTCCACTGTTGAAAAGCCTCCTATTCCGCCGGAAACCCGCTGCTCCTCGATTGATCTCATCATGCGTGTCTGTATCGGGGCAGGATTAACGGTATTGACTCGAATACCCATAGAGGACCCCTCCATAGCGGCAGAACGCATAAGCCCGATTACAGCGTGTTTACTGGTCGAGTAAGGAGCCATACCGGGCGAACCTCTAACCCCAGCCGTCGAGGAAGTTATTACTATGCTACCCCCTCCTCGTTCACGCATAACAGGCATAACATACTTTAAGCCTAGCCATACACCTTTTACATTTACTGACATCACTTTATCGAACATTTCGACGGGAGTATCAGCTATCGAGTTAAGTTCACCCTCAATGCCAGCGTTGGCAAGAAATATGTCCACTCCACCATAACGTTCAACCGCTTCGTTTACGAATTTTTGGACCTCATCCGGTTGGGTCGTGTCAGCTACAACATAAGTTGCATTTTCATCCCCAATGGATTCCAAGGCACCCTGGAGTTCGGACTCATCAAGGTCCACTAGAATGACATGTGCACCTTCTTCCACAAAAAGTTTTCCTGCGGCTCTACCGATACCTCCAGCACCACCTGTTATTATCGCCACTTTACCTTCGAGTTTCGGCATATCCCACCTCTAGTTTCTATGTTTGTTAACGTCGAAAATATCTAAATTAGGTCTAACAGAGGAGACTTCCTACCCACCACAGTCCGATCGATACTTTTTATATCGGGTTTACCACATAATCCCATGGTTGAATCAAACTCGTCTCTCAATATTCCTAATAAATGTTTCAACCCTTCTGTGCCTCCTGCAGCCAACCCCCAAAAGATTGGACGTCCGATCAAAACTGCGTCCGCACCCAATGCGATGGCCTTGAGTATATCCGCTCCACGACGAATACCACCATCAAGGTAAATCTCTGCTTTACCATCCACTATTTCGGCAACTTCGGGGAGGACTTCTATCGTGGCGAACGTCGAGTCTAAGTTTCGCCCACCATGGTTGGAAACAATAATTGCTTTGACTCCATGATCCACCGCAAGCTTCGCGTCTTCAGCAGTCATTACACCTTTGGCTATGAGAGGAAGATCAGTTTTAGAGCCTAGCCAATCAAATTCTTCCCAGGTAACTTTTGGACTGACCAAACCGGTCACATTGTCGGGAGCATCGTCACTGGAGGGACGGTAGGAACTGCGTACGGAGAAGTCCTCCTCGCTCCCCATACCGTCGTAATTTGGAGTTGCTAGGCGAGGATAGTTGTTTCGGATGTTTCTTTCCCGCTTCGACTGAACGGAAGAATCCAATGTGACACACAAAGCAGAATAACCCGAATCTTCTGCCCTATGGGCCATAAGCTCAGTCATAGCTTGGTCTCTGTAAAAATATTGTTGGAACCAAATCGGGCGTGTTGATGCACTGGCGACATCTTCCATTACCACACTTGAGCCAGAACTGAGAATCATACCTACATTCATTTCGTTGGCGGCTCTGACAGTTGCTATTTCTCCTTCGGAGTGAGCTCTATTATGATGACCTGCAGGGCACAACATCACCGGAAAATCTATTTTTTCTCCTAAAACCGTGGTTGTCAGATCTCTTTGATCGACATCTACCAACATCCTAGGTCGCAACATAATAGAATCGAAAGCCTCACGGGTTCTATTGATGGTTATTTCGTCTGTAGCACCACCTTCCACAAAATCCCATTCAGGTTGGGATATCAGATCCTTAGCCAATCTTTCATACTCATATAAATTGATGGGTAGTTCCTCTGTCACAGCATGCCCCCATATTGGTTGTTAAGCTTCGTTATCATCATTCACATAGATTTCGACACGAACCGGAGGATATCAGTCACATACTCGAGGGGCAATTACTTTAATTAATTTCTAACTTACTATCCATAATCTTTAGTTGACTAAGTAAAATAATGTACTAGTAGTCAATAAATCTCATTTCGAATTACGATTGAGTATTTACTATTTGTGACAAACAACAAATGAATTGGCAAATTGAAGCCTGATAAAATCTGATAAATAAATGTATCCCACAATGTGACGGAGGCAGCTCCATTATGACAACTACTAGGTTCGGTTTTGGTGATTTCCAATATGAAGTGGTTCCGAATTGGGGAATAAGTTCAGAATTAGGGATCGTGTCAGACGTGGCGACCGACTCAAACGACCATGTGTATTTAGCGGTGAGGAATACACCTCATCCAGAAAATGTCGGGGGAAGCATATTAGTTTTAGATCGAGACGGAAATGTAATGGACTCATGGGGACAAGACTTGTTCTCAACACCTCACGGTATCTGGATTAGCAAAGAAGATGAGGTTTTTCTTGCCGATTCCAGCGATCACACAGTACGCTCTTATACAACCGGCGGCCAACTCAAATTTACTGTAGGCACTCAGGGAAAAACTGGGAGTCCCGGTGCTCCGTTCAATAGACCTACTCGTGCCGCCCTATCAAATTCGGGAACACTTTTTGTTTCAGATGGATACGGACAAGACAGGATTCATAAATTCACGGGTGACGGAGAATGGTTAATGTCTTTCGGGGAAACCGGGAAAGGATCTGGGTACCTAAATTTACCTCATGACGTAACAGTGGGAGAAGACGACCAAGTCTACGTTTTGGATAGAGAAAATCGCCGATGCCAGGTATTCGACCAAGATGGGAACTATATACGAGAATTTGAAGGACTTCGGTCTCCAAATGACATGGTTATCGACGAATCTGGATTTTTTCATATCGCGGAAGGTTGGTACCAAGAAATAGCCTCCGTCTGCGTCATGTCACCTGAAGGCATTATCTTAGGAAGATGGGGAGAAAGAGGTAACAGGCCTGGGTGTTTTAAAGGCGCGCCACATGGCTTGTGGATAGACTCAAGAGGAGACATATATGTCGCGGAAGTAGCCGCGGAAAAAGCAATTCACAAATTCACAAGAATTTAAGATGTTTCCCTGTACGTGACGATATAAAGTTTGGATCAAGAGCGTGTGACTAATCTGTAATTGTCACGTTAAACAGAAATTCGATCTCCCTTATAATCGCACGACTGATTCCCAAGGGTAAAACTCCGTTTTATAGGGTACAAGGAGAGTAAAACAAATGAAATATGACGTCATTGTAGTTGGAGCTGGATCTGCTGGTTCAGCCGTGGCTGCAAGATTGTCAGAAGACCCAAATATTTCAGTGCTCTTATTGGAGGCCGGACCTGACTATCCAGACTTTGAGTCTCTCCCTGAAGAAATTAAGTTCGGATATTCATCTGGAGCTGACGCCACAGTTAGCGACAAACACAATTGGAAATTTACTGGTAAAGCAAACGATGTAGCCGAACCTCTTTTAGTGCCCAGGGGTAAAGTCATGGGAGGAACCAGCGCAATCAACGGACAGGTATTTCTAAGAGGCTTACCTCAAGATTTTGATGATTGGTCATCTCAAGGAAATGAACTGTGGTCATTCGAAGAAGTTCTTCCTTTTTTCCGAAGACTTGAGACTGACATGGATTTCCATGACGACTTTCACGGCAACGACGGGCCTATTGTTTGCCACAGGTTTAAGGAAGAAAATTGGCTGCCATCACAGAAAGCATTTTACAAAGCGTGCAGAGATGAGGGATTTCCTGAAACCACAGATTTAAATAACCCAGAATCTCACGGAGTAGGGCCTATACCTTTTAACAATCCAGACGGCATCAGATTTAGCAGCGCCTTAGGCTATTTGTCACAAATTCGGCACCGCATAAATCTCACTATAAGAGGCAAATGTATGGCCCGTAAATTGTTGTTTGATGGGAAATACATTGTAGGAGTGGAAGTTGAGAGTGAGGGTGAACAGTTTATCGTTGAATCTGACCGTGTTGTTCTATGCAGCGGAACAATAGCAAATACACAGCTATTACTTTTATCAGGAATTGGACCTGAAGAACATCTCAATGAGCTTGGTGTGAAGGTCCACACAAACCTGCCGGGAGTTGGGCAAAATTTCAGCGACCATCCTTTGATATTCATAACTGCCAGTATCAAAGATGAAGTTGAACTAGACCCATCAGCTCCCAGATTCCAGGTTGGTTTACGATACACATCTTCAGACTCAAACAGTCCCCACGACATGATGATGTGGATGCAGTCGTTCATTAACCAGAGAGTCAATCGTGGTGGAGACAAGATGCATGGATTAGGCATAAGGATCATTTCTTCGGTATTTGTTGCCGAGAGTAGGGGAGAAATAACCCTAACTTCCACGGACCCCCATGAGCAACCTTTCTTAGATTTTCATCTGCTAGAAAGTGCTGAAGACCGTAGACGGTTACGAGAGTCCGTTAGGATAGCTGCGAAATTATTAGAGCATCCTGATTTTGATTCGATAATTGAGGAAAGGATAGATCCGCCTGATTCAGCTATTCAATCCGACGAGAGCCTCGACAGATGGCTACTGAAAGAAGTTACGACGGGACAACACTTGACGGGAACCTGCAAAATGGGGCCGATATCTGATCCAATGGCAGTTGTTGATGAGTATCTTAATGTTCATGGACTAAGTGGGCTTAGTATTGCGGACGCGTCTATTATGCCTAATACCGTGAGAGCAAATACAAACGCTACTATTATTATGATTGGTGAACGAATGGCCCAATTCATAAAAAATGAAACAATCCACTCAAAAGACTGACCACTTCGTCAAATATCAACCCGAATAGTTCTTTAGAAGAGTTGTAAGAAAAGCAGGGTAGCGCACGAGCAATGACCCAGGAAAGAACTCATCCACACAAATCTCTAATTATTCTCACACATGCGATGAAAAATTATTCAAAAATGTTATCGGGTCTCTCTAAGCCATAATGTTGTCGTAAAGTGTCCCCTTCATAGCTAGTGCGAAAAATACCTTTTCTTTGAAGCAAAGGAACTACTTCGTCAATAAACACATCCAACATTTTTGGCAGAACCGGCGGCATTAAATTGATCCCATCGGCTACTCCATGTAAAAACCAATCTTCTATCAGGTCAGCTACCTGTTCAGGAGTTCCTGCAAAAACATAATGCCCACGTGCTCCAGCCATCTTTGATAGCAACTGCCTCATTGTTGGTTTTTCACTCCGTACTACACCCACAATGACTTCAGTACGACTACGAGCTGACTCGACTGTAGCTGGATCTGGAAAATCTTCAGGTGAGAGAGGTTCATCAAGCGGCAGATGTGAGAAGTCTGTACCTCCAAATCTGGATGATAGCCTCGCTAATCCTTCATTAGTATCTGCCAAACCATTTAGATCTTCACTAAAACTTTTCGCTTCGGATTCAGTCGAGGCAATAACTGGACTGAGGCCAGGGAGTATTAAACAATGATTTTGGCTGCGTCCCTTAGACTTCACTAGTGATTTAAGATCACTATAAAATGCTTTGGCTGTTGATTTCTGCATATGTGCCGTGAATACAGCTTCGGCGTATTGCGAAGCAAATTCACGTCCAGTGTCGGATGAACCTGCTTGAACGAGTACAGGCCATCCTTGGGGACCACGAGGAATATTTAATGGGCCCTCCACGCTGTAGTGATTACCTTTATGGTCTATGGGACGAATACGATTGCCATATATGTATTTCCCGCTTGCCCTGTCATCAACGATAGCATCGTCTGACCAGCTGTCCCAAAGGCACTTCGCAACTTCCATAAATTCATCTGCTTTCGCATAACGGTCCGTATGACTGATCTGAGTTTCATAGCCATAATTTCTTGCAGCAGGTGCGGACCATGACGTCACAATATTCCAGCCTACACGGCCGTTACTAATGTGATCCAGAGAAGCGAATTGCCTGACCAGATTGAAGGGCTCGGTATATGTTGTTGAGGCAGTTGCAATCAGTCCAATTTTTTTTGTGGACACAGCAAGTGCTGCCAAAGCTGTCAAAGGTTCCAATCCTATCTGTGCACCACCACCTTGAAATGCAAGTTGATCAGCTAAAAAAATAGAATCAAACAATCCTTGCTCAGCACGTTGGGTAAGTCCCTGCAGGTATCGTATGTCCGTTGATGGCAACCTCGATGAATCAGGATGACGCCACGAAGCTTCATGGTGTCCCTTACCACTGATGAATAAATTGAGATGTAATTGCCGTCTCATAATATGTATTCTCTCATGAACAGGCAGCCACTGTAGTCATCGGAATAGAAGATGATCTATTCTGCAAATTCTGTCAGCACATCCCACACCGGGTCGGTAATAACACCGTAATGGAAGAATATATAACGACTAATACCACTTTCTTCCAGGGTTGTAAGGAGGTCTCTTACTTCCTGGGGTTCTATCTGTGGACCACCAAAGTGCTCGAGGGCAATAAATGGAATTAACTTGTCAGGATCTTTTCCAAGATGAATCATTTTCTTCATCTCATCACCTGCAATCTGCTTATAGAAAGATCTTGGTGCTGGGTCGTTAAATCTTTCAACAGGATAATCCTCAGGGAACTCTATCCCTAAGATCCTCTCAGCGAGAGCTACTACATTTTTCTTTGAGAGAGACGGATTCCAATCAGAAAGGGTGTCCACATAATTATTCACTGTGTACCTAAACCCAGGTTGATTTCCAGACCATAGGTAGAGTTTAGGTAGCTGAAAGTCTGTATAGCTATCACGTCTAGGAAGCGAGTGCCCTGTGAGAGCAATATATGAGGGAGTTCGAGAACTCGTCATGACTTGATATTCAGGTAAATACCCTTTTATCCCTTCGTACGTTCTCTTCAAATGATCTTCAATTGTGGAATATTTGAAGCGTAGAAGATTGAGTAGTTCAGGATGCGACAACCACCAATCTACAGCTCCTAGAAACCCCTTGGTAGTTAACAGGAATCCTTCGACTTTCTCATCGTCCAGTTGCTGCAACTCTAGTTTAAACGCGCCCAATGCCTCTATCATCTTCATTAGGTCTAGGCCCATCGCCTGGGCAGCATTTACACAGTAATTGCAGATACATTGTTCCGCAAAAAGATCATCTCTTTCACCTGGAGCAATCTCCCACTTATAGTCCGGCCCGTCCAGTACGATCCCCGAGAACATTGGTAGCTGATTTGCATAATCTCTTGTCCTTGCTATTAGGTACTCAGCAACTTCCGGGTTGTTCCAGCATTGAAAGCCACGACTCCCATCCGTATTTGCCGGGTAACCAACCTCTTCGAAATAGCTTTTGTCGTCGAACAGATAAAGATTAATACCTTTGGACTTAGCACGCTCAAAAGCGCCATAAAGTTCGGTAAATAAAGGGTTGTATTCATTTGAACGACGAGGTGGTTTGAGAGCCACACCCTCATAGAGCTTATTCTCAGGATTTATGACTGGTATGTACTCGTATGTACCACCCTTATCATCAAAAAATGAAAGTACTCTGGGTCTAGCCTCTTCGTGAGACGGGAGCGGCTCTCCACTTTCAGCCTCGCTGAGAAATGTCATCCAACTCACACATACATCTTTAAACCCACCCTCAATCAATTCATCCCAAAACCCGTCGTTGGTCATTATCTCCACTGGTGGTCGAGTGAGCATAATTGGTCTCAAAGACATATCAATACTCCAAATACATTTGTTGCAAGACGTCGTGGTCGCTAGTGGTAGTTAGCCCAAGCATTAAAAGTACTCGGGCTTTTGGGGGCTGGAGATTATCAGCAACTATGAACCCCAGTTTCGTCGTACGTGGTGTTATGACGGTTCTCCCTGCAGTAGACCTCGAGGCTATCACCACTGGAATTCCTTCTTTCACCGCCTCGGATCCAGCATCTAGCATTTCAGGAGGGAAAGTTCCAGCACCGAAACCAGTCATAATCATCCCATCGGAATGGTTACGCCGCACAGCATCGATTAGTAGACTATCGGATCCACCGTATGCATACACGATATCGACCCTTGGGAGTTCCGTTAGTCCGTCTATATCAAAGCAAGTCAAAGACGTATGTCTACGAGTAGGTGCCCTATAAAACATCACCTTTCCATCTGAGTCAGAATAACCCAAAAATCCAAGTTCGTTTGCTCGAAATGTCTCAACACGCAGAGTATTGGCCTTGTGAACGTCCCGTGCACTGTGAATTTCATTATTAAGTATGGTGAGAACTCCCTTTCCTGCTGCCTCTGGGCTGGCAGCAACTCTTATCGCATCCATCAGGTTTAAGTCAGCATCCGTTCCTACAGCGGTGGGGGGCCTCATTGCACCGGTAACAACTACAGGCTTCTGAGATTTAACTGTAAGATGCAGGAAGTAAGCAGTCTCTTCAAGCGTAGCAGTCCCGTGTGTCACCACCACTCCATCGACATCGCCTGTCTTCAAAATATTATTGATACGCTGAGCCAGCCGTAACCATTCATTAGGCCCGATAGCTCCACTACCAATACTTATCAGATTTTCACTCTGAATATCCGCTATTTCACCAACTTCCGGTATTCTCTGTAGAGATTCTTCAATGGTGAACTTATTTCCCAGCTCTGCGTATTGAGTGTAATCAAGCCTATGTGGACCTATCCCTGCAATGCTTCCACCCGTACCTATTACATTAATTTTAGGCTTTGATTTTGACATATGGTTTATCTCAACTATTTTCTGAATTTCACTATTTCATAGTTTCACAATATTCTTATCCCAGGATGTGGATTATAACCAATATGGAGGAGACAAAATTCTTAGATTGCATATGTCGCATCCCGGCCTTAATATCGTTGACTGTCAGCAACTGACAAAAACTCACATGTTATGGACTGAAAACTGAAAAATCTATCGACTTAGTACGTCAAACAAGGGGAATACGATGCCTACAATTACTTTGCTAGAAGCAGAAACAATAATCGAAGGAGCCAAGGCTAAAATACAGGAACTTGGCGTGAAAATGAGCGTCTCGGTAACCGACTCAAGAGGGGATCTCATAGCAATGATCCGAACAGACGGGGCCTCATGGAGAACGCCATTCATATCGAGAGGTAAGGCGGTTGCGTCAGCGTGTTTTGGTGAGCCATCTGGAGAACTCGAAGACAGATCCCGATGGCCGGTATTTCAAGCCTTTACTGTCCTTCAAGATGGAAATTTCATAATGGGACAAGGTGCGGTACCAATTTACAAGGACGGAGAAATAGCTGGCGCAGTAGGGGCCAGTGGAGGCAAGTCACAAGAAGATGAAGATGTTTGCAGAGCTGCCCTTGAACACGCGGGCCTCAAGTCATCCTAAGTAGGAACAAGATCTCTGAAAATTTGCCATCCTAATTTTACGAACAAGGAGGATATGATGGGACGCGTTCAAAATCAGGTAGCGGTTGTCACCGGAGCTGCAAGGGGATTGGGACAAGCTATCTCGTATCGTTTGGCGGGGGAAGGAGCAAAATTAGTTATAGGTGATATAGATAAACTAGGTTTGGAGGCCACAGCCACAAAAATCCGTAATGGTGGTGGTGAAGTCATAACATTAGTTGGTGACATCACCGAAGAGGAAACAGCCTCCAAATTAATTAAATCTGCAATTACACATTTTGGGCAAATTGATATTCTAGTCAACAATGTGGGGGGCAGCCGAAATTCAAAAATCTGGCAAATGCCAGTTGAAGATTGGGACTATACCATCAGGTTAAACCTGCGCGGGACATTTCTTTGCACCAAAGCCGCCGTCCCTCATATGATTGAAAGGAAATCCGGAAAAATAATTTGTTTATCGTCTGGAGCTCGTGAGGGAACACCTTGGACCGCCTATTACGAAGGTGGAGCAGCATACTCAGCCTCCAAGGCAGGCATTCATGGTTTCATGAGGGATTTAGCGCTTGAACTTGCAGAATATAGCATCAACGTTAATTGTGTTGCCCCAGGTCCAATCGATACTGAAATAGCGGGTGCAAAGTTGCGGAAACTTAATGAAACTGTGGACTTTAGTCCTAATCGTATGACACCGTTTGGTCGACTAGGACAGCCAAGCGAAGTTGCAGATGCAGTCTTATTTTTGGCTTCCGACGAGGCCTCCTATGTCTCAGGCCATACCCTAGCTGTTACTGGAGGCCGCTAGAGTTGTGAAAATTTAACCTTCATGAGTTGCTGGATATGAAAAAACTACATCCAGCAACTCATCAGCTTTCCTTCGCAAATTCCTTTTAAAGAACTAAACTTAGACCCGTTCTAAAGCTGGTACTCCAAGTTCACCAGTCATGAGATCGAACCATTCCATAACTTCCTTGTGTAAAGGCACTCCGTTGGCTCGCCTGTCTTTTTCATCCTCATATTCAGCAAGTCCAGGATAAAGTACCCTATCGTGCCCAGCTGCTGGCCTGGTTTCTCTAAGCATTTGTAGCATCTTATCCATTTTTGCCTTGAATTGATCAACATCCGTAAAGGCATCGATGTTATATGCAGCAAAATAATGTTTGTAACCACTTTCAAAACGTTCGGTATCGAACATCCCAGGAACTGAACCGGAAAGAAATGCTCCGAGAACTTCAACCATAAGCATGAAACCATAACCTTTGTGAGAGCCATTCTCTCTAGTTCCCCCAACAGGAAGTAGGCTGCCATACCAGCCATCTTCAGGTACAGGAGTTTCCTCCAATATTGGTGTACCTTCCTTATCGGCAATCCAACCTGGCAGTAGATCAGAACCTACCCTTCTTGCCAACGAAAATTTGTTACCTGCTATTTGGGAGGTAGCAGCATCAAATAATAGTGGTGCTTCTTCATTACCAGGAGCCGCAATCGATATTGGGTTGGTGCCGAATCGTGGTTCTGCTGCAAACGTGGGCAACACACCTGTGCCTGCTGCCGTGGCGCACATACCTACCATGTCGTTTTTAGCAGCATGCATGGAAAAATGTCCCACAGCTCCGAGGTGGCCACCATTATTCATGGTAACTATTCCCACACCCACTGTCTTCGCCTTTTCGATAGCTATGTCCATGGCCCTACGACCCAAAATGATTCCTAATCCTCTATCAGCGTTAATCACTGCTGTTCCAGGAGTTTCTCGTTCTATCTCCCACTTCGGATTGGGATTGACTTGTCCACTGGTATATTGATCAACATAGGCACGAAGCATATTGGACACTCCATGTGTCTCCACTCCACGAAGATCTGTCATGGTCAATACATCTGCAGCTTCCTCAGCGTCCGATCGGGATACACCCATTTTTTCGAAGATGGCAGTGACAACTTCATGAAGTGAATCAACTGTAACCCGTTCTGAATCTCCAGCTTTTGGCTTAAATCTTTCTAACATATAAATCCCCCTTGGATAACTATCTGTAAATACACTATTCAATCCCGAGAACCCTACTGGGAATCAGTAACATCCTCCCATCTGCCCCATGCCTCAGAAAACGTATTTAGGTCGCTCAGGTGGGCATTATACTGCGAATAACCTCCAGCCTGTAAATCACTTCATTTCCTATGCAACACTAAAATGCATCATAGCTGTTTCGCAGTAAATCTTTAGCAATTCATTTAGTTGATACAGTCACCCCACAGCCCAATTCCCAGCAATATGGCCTTGCCTTGCATTGAAAGGTATCTTTTCTCCCGGCTGCTTGTACCTTCTTCATAAACCCTGGCATATCCTCTTGATATCAAAGATTCGTTGAAGTCATAGCCATCTAACTCAATGTAGGCAAGGAGTCTTCCGTAATAACCCCTTTCTCCGGCCTCATCATCAAACACCAGGCGAACTTCTTTTCCATCAAGAACTGTCCTTGCATAGTCATCAGATTTATCACCCCACCTAGTTAAACATTTGAGGTCAGTGATGTCTCGATATTCATTAGATTTGTTCTTGGCATTTGTTTCGGGTGTATCCACTCCAAGTAATCTGACTCTGTCTATAGTGCCATCTTCGAATCGGACATCCATCGTATCGCCGTCGATCACTTTTGTTATTTTCACTACAGATGACTTCCCAGTCGATTCAGTTTGTACTGGGGGTAGTAATGAAGAGTTGTCAAAAGATTCATTATTTGAACAAGCTAGGCTGGTAATACACAAAACAATCAGAAGGTATTTCATTAGAGGATGATAAACGAGGACATAGAAAAGTTTTTACTGTTGAGAGAATAATATGCGGGTTATATATCTGGGGAGCTAGATTTATCGTAAAGTTCAATACAGAATAATTGGCTACTAATTTAGAACTCGATACACCCATACTTGGTGTAAAACTTCCGGTTCGCCTATAGGCAGAGGGTGGAATTCATCACTAACATCTACAACTTCCCATAATTTTTGGGATTCCATTTCTTCCTGTTTTTCTTTGAATCCATTTTTCAAATAGACGTCCGTTCTTATAGTAAACACTATATATCCTTCGGGTTTAGTTATCCTCAGTAACTCATTAAAGGAGTTGGGCCCCGCATGCCCGAGAGTCATAACTCCGACACTAATCACAGCGTCAAAAGAGTCAGTTTCGTATCGCAGCGGATCCCCAAGAATCATTTGGTCTAATTTTTTATAGACGTTTTTCTCCCGTGCTTCTTGAAGCATTCCCTCTGAAAGGTCCATAGCAGTGAGGTTTCGAAACCCGCGCTCGGCCAATGCTAGGCCTACTAACCCGGTTCCTGCTCCTGCATCCAGCACACTAGAATCTAGATTCACATATTTAGCTAAGTAGGAAGATGCGGTATTGGGTGCAATCCAACCGAAAAATTCCGATAGATCTTTATCATAATCTTTGGCCCATTCATCGTATCTTTCGGATAATTCGGAATTATTTTTCGAAGAATAAACCCACTGAACCCGATCTTCGTTTTTTCTGTTCATCAATACTCTCTGCACTCTTCATCAATTAAAAAATAGGTAGTCCACAGTCATGATTATTGTAACTTTCCATACTACTGTGTTCACTCAACAGGTAAGTTAAAAGTTAACTAGCCCATATCTTTACTTAGAGGTGTGTGCCCAATTGACTATCTCAAATTTTTCCGCTTATCGATCCACCTGGGCTGATCGCATATTTGTCCCAGAAATTCCAAAACGGTGTGGGCTCCCATGTACGAGGTGATACCTGTTCCCACGTCTAGCTGCGGATTTACCTCCACCAGATCAAACCCAATAATCTCTGAATGTCGTGCCAACGTCGCCAACGAGTCTCGAAGGTCGGCGTATGACATACCGTTGGGTTCAGCAGACACACACCCGGGAACCAAGGGTAAGTCCAGCACATCGATGTCGATGCTCACGTAGACTGGGGCATCCTTCGGAACCAATTCAGTCATGCCACTTGGTCCCATCTCTCCGAACTCCTTCATTCCTATAACACGATTTCCGTCGTTAATGGAGTCGTCTACCCAAGCCTTGTTATTCCGCACACTGCGAATTCCAACCTGTGTAAGGCTTTCAACGTGATCCATATGGTAGATGTGGCGGAAAGCATGGGAGTTAGTGTATTCGAACCCGTGAATGAAGGGCGAATAGTCGATATGGGCATCAAAGTGCACGACGTGGAGGGGCTCACTGTATGCCCGAACTACCGGGAATGTGATTGCATGGTCTCCTCCCAGAACCACCGGCATAGCTCCTGCATCTAACACCATCTTGGTCAGGTTAGTGATGTTCTCAAAAGTACCTTCAACATTTGTTATCAGGACGTCTGCATCGCCCACATCTACAATTCGATTGTTTGCAAGCTCATATTCAAGAAATACTTTGTCGGCATCATGGTCGAAATAGCCATCAGGACCAAATCTCAGGGAATGCTCCCTTATCGAGCGTGACCCGAATCGTGATCCCGGCATGAACACGGATCCTTCGTCCGTCGGTGCTCCCATCACGGCGATATCCGCGTCCAACTTGTCCAGATCATGACAGACCGGTGTCCTTAGAAAAGAGACTAGTCCCGCAAACCCATAGGTTTGTTTACCTCGGTTGGTCGGGTGTTGCGATCCATGTTGTGCCATTTATGATTTCCTTATTTCTCGTTTCATTCTGAACAGCTGATTTTGAATTCCTTTCCCTTTAGGGCAATGATACCTGCTTATCAGTTTTTTTAAAGAAACAGTACCTAATGACGAGTAATTAATTTCTGAGTAAAAATCGAATTACTCGACCCGGTTGAAGGAGCGCGGTACCTTTATATTTGGTCTGTAATGACTCAGAGGATTTCACAATTGTTCAATGAGTTACGACTCTTCGAAGTGGTCAGATGAAATCCTGGAAATCGCTCTTGACAGGTCACAATGCGTGCGCATATTGTTTGCCATACTTATGACGGCGTGTTGCCGAGACACCTGAATGCCATGTTGGAAATATCGGGCTGACCGCTGGCAAGTACTGCACTTTCACAAACTCGACAGTAAGCGGACAGAGGAGGATGCGATGGAAAACGCGGTCAAATTTAGAGAAAAACTAAGAAATGGGCAAGTACCTGTTGGTTGCGGTGTCAGCTTCAAGGATCCCACGGTGACAGAGCTTTTCTCCCATGTCTTAGACTTTGTCTGGATAGACATGGAACATAACGCCCTTTCCTTAGAATCTGTGCAGGACCACATCATGGCCACCAGGGGGAGTGACTCAGCGGCTATCGTTAGGGTTCCTTGGAATGATCCCGTGTTGATAAAACCCGTTCTTGACATCGGAGCAGACGGCATCATAGCACCCCTTGTTCGCTCCGCCGAAGACGTGGAACTTGCCGTTTCTGCTTGCCGCTATCCCCCACAGGGCATACGTGGCTTTGGCCCTCGCCGCCCCATACGCTACGGACGCATTAGCGATGCCGAATACTGCCAACGAGCCAACGACGAAATTATATGCATCGCTCAGATTGAACATATTGATGCAGTCGAAGCCATGGACGAAATCGTAAAAGTAGATGGCCTGACTGCGGTTGTAATAGGCGCCAATGACTTGGCAGGCTCAATGGGCCACATGGGCAATCCACAGCATGCCGACGTACAAAGCGCTATTGAGAAGATAGTCACAACGGCAAAAGATGCAGGAATTTATCCTGGCATCGGTATGGTGGGCGATGCCGAGGTATTCCAGAAGTGGCTTGACAAGGGGATTCAATGGGTACAGGTGGGCGTGGATTGGTGGCATCTCGCCAACTCCATTGATACATCAGTAGCACAGCTACGGCAAGGCATCTCAAGCAGGAACACTTAGATATGCGACGACTAAAAGTTCTGTTTTTACCCCACCCATTAGAACAAGTGAATAATGATTGGGGTATGGACTTGGTAACGTCCATCGATCCACACCACGACCTTAGAATTTTTGACCGCACCAAAGCTCCCGAACCTCAGTTCGAGAACATCGAAGCAGTGGTAGACATGGGCGGTAACCTAGAAAAAGAACTTGCCCCCATAGCCGCCAATGCGGGCGTCAAATACATTCACGCCTCGACCAACGGCCTCGATCATGTTGAAGTGAGTGCCATTCTGAACTCTGGAATGACTTTGACCCATGCCCCCGGCGAACTCAGCAGCGCATCGCTGGCTGAAGGTGCAATGATGTTCATCCTCATGCTCGCACACCGCTACGGCGACGCCAGAGAGAACTTTGCACAGGGAAAAATCTTTCTCCCCATGGGCATAGAGGTCCAGAGCCGCAAACTGGCAATAGTTGGCTTCGGCAACAGTGGCCAGCAGCTGGCAAAGAGAGCCAAAGCCTTTGGAATGGAAGTCATGGGGATCGATGTGAGAACCATCGAGCAGGAAGTTATCGACGAAATTCAACCAGATTTCCTCGGTGGGTCAGACGACTTAGATCGAGTAATATCGGAATGCGACTTTCTGTCGGTCCACCTGCATCTAACAGACGAGACACGCCATATTATTGATGCTAGGCGAATAGGTCTCATGAAGCCTACGGCCTTCGTTGTTAACGTAGCCCGAGGGGGGCTTATTGATGAGAGCGCGCTTTATCAAGCCCTGCTGGACAAGCGAATAGGTGGTGCTGGCCTTGATGCATTCGCCGAGGAGCCTCCCGAGTTTGAACTACCGGTATATCAACTGCCGAACGTTTTCGTTCAGCCTCATACTGTCTCAGGAACGGATGGCACATCACGAAAGCGGGCAGTCTTCGCTCTCGAAAATCTGAATCGCTACGCCCGAGGCGAGGAGCTTCATGCACAAGTCACTTGATCAACTGCTATTGCCACAATAGTTGAAAAACATATCTCAGACTCAGCGGAATTACATACTGATCAGTCAAATATTTGCTTCCCTCTCAGCGACGAACAGTTTAAAAGGATAGCGCCCTTCATCTGAGTAGCAATGCTTTATATGAGAGAAGACCCTTGGATTCTTTTCTCTTTTCCTTCCCACTCTTTTTCCCTAAGAACGTATTTTTGGATCTTCCCGGTGGCTGTCTTTGGCAGTTCTCCAAATTCAACGTATTTAGGGGCCTTAAAATGGGCTATGCGATCCCTTGTAAAAGTAACTATTTCTTCTTCCGACACTGTCACCCCTTCTCTCGACACTACGAAGGCCTTGGGGACCTCTCCCCATCTTTCGTCAGGTACTCCTACAACACTGACTTCGAGTACTCCATCATGTTCCATAATTACCTTTTCTACTTCCTGACTTGATATGTTCTCTCCACCTGAAATTATGATGTCTTTGGCTCTATCTTTTAACTCAATGTATCCGTCAGGGTGCCAAACGGCCAGATCACCACTGTGAAACCATCCCCCTTCGAAAGCCACGCTAGTCGCATCTTGGTCATTGAAATAACCAGACATTACGATGTTCCCGTTCATTACGACTTCACCCATCTGAGAACCATTCTTTTCAACATCGTTCATTTCAGTGTCCACGACCCGCATTCCCGTGTCAGCAACTACATAGGCAACACCCTGCCGAGCCTTCAAATTCGCTACCTCTGCCGGACTTTTTTCCTTCCAATCTGGTTGTATGGCGCATATCGCAGTTGGCCCGTAAGTTTCGGTCAGACCGTAGGTATGTAATACGTGTGCCCCCATATTCTCCATACTGCGTATCACTTGAGGGGCGGGTGGTGCTCCAGCAGTCATTATTGTTACCCCACTCAAATCTTGTTGGGCAGCATTCGGGATAGAGTACATCGATGTAAGAACAGTAGGTGCACAACACATATGGGTTACAGATTCTTCGTCTATCAATCGATATACTTCCAATGGATCTACCCGTCGAAGGCAAACATTGGTGGCTCCCACCGCGGTTGTAGCCCACGTGAAACACCATCCATTGCAATGGAACATCGGTAAAGTCCAAAGATACTTAGATGCATAGTTCATACCGCTTTCCACGACTTCTCCCAAAGCTGACAGGTAGGCACCTCGAGAATGGTATTGAACCCCTTTGGGCATCCCGGTAGTTCCGGAGGTGTAGTTGATGGATATAGGGTCTGATTCGGATTCTAAAGAGACTCTATGTTCTCCTGGAGCTGCAGAATTAAGAAATTCTTCATATTCTGGACCTTCTACGCGGGTAGATTTGGGGAATGTGTCAGCTACCTGTACGAACTTAGTTATTCCAGATAGCTCATTTTTAATTTGGTTAATGAGTTCAGCATATTCTGAGTCAAAGACTAATATTTTCGCACCTGAATGATTGAGTATGTAGGAAACTTCTCTCGCTGATAATCTCGTATTTATCGCAACAAGAACAGCTCCAATTTTTAATGGGCCGTAATGCCCTTCAAACATGGCCGGGATGTTAGGAACTAGGAAGCCAACTCGGTCGCCCTTTTTTATACCCTCTTTTAGCAGCGCTCCTGCCAGTTTGTTAACGCGATTGTAAAAATCTTCGTATGTATAGGTGATATCGCCATAAGTCAGTGCAGGTTTGTCCGGGTAGACATGGGCAGATCTATCTAGAAACGAGATAGGGTTTAGGTCTTTATAAAAAGGATCAACGGTCATGCTTCAGCCTCCTAAAATATCGATTGCTAAGCTTGCACCATACTTGCCACTGCAAAATTTAACACATTAATAAGGATTATTTAAATGCGATATGTATGGTGTTACTTATTTACAGTATTTACTGGAAAACTCTTTAAAAACACGACTTGGAACTATAAAGTGCATAAAGGCAGTCTAGGTGAGTGTTACAGCTTTGGACTGCTTGATTAGTTACTGATAAGAAGAAGTAAAAGGATGCCCCTCATGTCCAGAGAAAGAATTGGAGAGTATGTAAGAACAGCTCTGCTAGTAATTATGGAGAATGAGGATTCTCTACGATCTCCAAATGTCTTTAGAGAGGTTCGAAATCGTTAATTTTCAAGAGCTTGATTACCGTCAAACGCCAATGGGATTGCTGACCCTTCGCCGACGTAAGGAAATCACCCTCGGCATCGACATATACGAGATAAAACTGGATGACGACTTCCTGATGTCCAGCCTGTTCACTGTGGCCGAGGTCGCCCTGGCAAATCTGGGTCTAGCAGAACTCTCGGAGCCTGAACTAGATGTGGTCGTCGGTGGGTTAGGGCTAGGCTACACGGCCAGAGCGGTCCTGGAACACCCGAACGTACGAGAAGTACTGATTATAGACACTTTGAGGGAGGTAATAGAATGGCACCAACAAGGCCTCCTTCCCCTAGGCAAAGAACTGACATCCGACCCCAGATGTAAATTTGTACACGGCGATTTCTTTGCCATGACTGCCTCGCAGTCCAGAGGATTTGACGCTGAGAATAACGGTCGGAGGTCTCACGCCATACTGCTGGACGTGGACCACTCCCCCCGAAACGTGTTGCACCTCAGTCACGCCCCGTTCTACGAGCCTGATGGTCTGCGCCAGCTTAAATCGCACCTACTGCCCGGCGGAGTCTTTGCCCTGTGGTCCAACGACCCACCTGACGAGCAATTCCAAGTCGCGTTGTCGGAGGTGTTCGCAAGCTACGAGACTCATGTCGTCACCTTTCCCAACCCCATACAGCACCGAGATGAGGCCAACACCGTCTATGTCGCCCAAAATTCACTAACCACTGGTTGACGAGTAGTAGTGAACTGCTTATTAAAGGAGTAACAATGGTTGATTTGGAAATCAGACGATTAGGCCGCACCGAGATGAAACCAAAGGCGCTCGGACTAGGAGCGGGGTATCTAGGCGATCCTGATCGTCCGGATGATGGGGCTGTGGAAACCATCCATGAAGCGATTAAACGAGGAATAAATTTTATTGATACATCACCTTACTACGGGGTGAGCGAGTCTCGTGTCGGATTGGCACTAACTGACGGATGGAGAGAAAAAGTGTACCTTCAGACCAAGGTGGGCTCCCATCCAAGGTTTCTCCGAGACTTTTCAAAGGAAGCAACAACATGGAGCCTGGAAAACAGTTTCAAGCACCTTAGAACAGATTATGTTGATTCAGTACTGATACACGGTCCCCGCTATGACATAGAAACACCTCTAATGGAGTGTTTAGATGTATTGGTCAATTGGAAAGCTAGAAAACGTATCGGCCATATTGGGATAGGTGTACGACAACCTGAATTCCACAAACGAGCAATCGAGACAGGGGAAATAGATATTATTTTATCATTTTTCGACTACACTCTTCTGTCTCAGTCACTTGCCAAAACAACAATTCCATTAGCTCTTGAACATGATGTGGGAATCATTTTGGGCAGCCCGTTACTTGCTTCTCTTCTAGCAGGCCCCGAACCTGGATTAGAAGTTGAAAAAGAACCATCGGAAACCGAATCCAGCGTGCTTACGCCTGCGGCCGTCGGAGGACCAACAGATCCATCAGTAATACCTACTGCCCACAGGATGTGGGAATGGTGTGACACCCGAGGTTTGAACATTCGTGACCTCGCAATTCAATTTGCTCTCCAGGCGCCAGTTAAGGGCAATGGCATTGTTCTTACCGGCCCGTCTAACCTAAAAGAATTTAAAGAAGTATACAAAAGCGCCACCAATAAAGTCCCGGAGAATGTATGGCAAGACTTTAAAGATGAATTTGGGATTAGATCCTAATATGCTATGTGGATAAATCTCGCAACCCTTCCACGTAAATCACAAACTATTTGAGTTCAATCAATACGTTTTTATAGGTCGAACTTGTCTTATTGGTTACTCTATGAATTCTGTGATCCCCGTGGTAGCGCCAGCTACCGATCTGCGATGGGCTACTCTCAACTGAACCATCATCGTATTCAACATCGAGATCCCCTCCTTCAACTACCACTGTTACATAGTCGTTTTCGTGTAGATGCCAATCACTTGACTCCCCAGGTGCTACTACAAGGTTCCAAATCCTGACCTTATCGTTCTCTAGAATCAATTCCGTTGCTATGTCTCCAAGGTTTCGGTCGTCAGACACCATATTTTTGTCCTCCTAGTTTATTGTTTCTCTGTGTCGTATTTGGCGGGTTGAGCGTTGTTCCCACAAATCTTCTAATAAGTCATAAACGTCGATTGCAAAGGCCAGACCAGTATGGAATTAATAGTCCATTATTATCGACAACTTACTTGCTAACAGTTTGCTCCACCGATTTCGGTGGGTCCTTCCAAATTTGTTTTTCTAATACTACTGAAGTTTCCATTTGTCTTTGAGGGACTTGCCAATACCTGTCAAGCAATTGATCAGTTTGCTTTCTCGTATGACGAACGAACCCATTCTTCAGATAAAAGCTAATTGCCCAGGACGCATCCTGCCACGTGCCGAGAAGCAACCTAGGACTTTTGTTGATCTTAAACAAATATTGTAATAACGATTTTCCTATACCGATTCCTTGATAATCAGTCAGTACATAAGCATGCCTTATTAAAGTGACTCGCTCCAATTCCTGAATTCCCATTACACCGACCAGCGTATTATTTCTGGCATACCCGAACATGCGAACACCACTATCGAACTCATCGGTTAGTTCTTTTTCCGACATGTAGGGTTCATGCCAACAATCATCTGGAATGACCCCTTTATATTTCAACGCTGCATCGTTAATCACATTGAGAATATTGGAAAGGTCTTTTCTAGTATATTCAGCTATCATTCCGAACCTCTCATGACCAGAAATACGCCGTTATAGGACTGGGAATCCCTCGGTCTATGCCAAATATCAACCGGTGTCGGCAAAATGTCGGTAGATCAATTTCGAATAACTAGCGACGAATACCTATAACATCCTGTAATTCATCTACCATGGCACGTATGTGCTCAATAGTGGTCCCGCAGCAACCGCCTATGATTTGTACGCCGTTTTCAACCCACTCATGACAATGTTCAGCAAAAATTGCTGGTTCTACCTGGTCACTAATTCCGTTTTTCACTTCAGAAGAAGTTTCAGGGTAGGCCATGACCGGTCCCTGCCAATGTTCAAAGAGAGTCTGGAGTCCTGCATTTGTTGTTTCTATGGTGCTGTGCATAACACCCATCACTTGCGGTTGAAACGAAAGCATAGCCTCTATCAGGGTCTCATAGGATTTGTCTTCTGACTTAATGTGATCAGGTGAAAGACGTTGTGGCTCTTCAGAATGTGGGTTCCAAACAGAGGCACTACCATCATCTCGAAGTGTGCAACTATTGCCAATCCACACTGGTAAACCTGTTTCCACAGCAGCCGATATTGCCATACTTGAACGATCAATATCTGTCATCATCTCCATCAGGATCAAATCTACACCAGACTCAGCCAGTGTTTGAGCAACTTCTTGGTAATTGTTAGATTCTTCTTCTGGTGTCGGAAGAAATCGTGGGTCAGGACTGACGGTACCAGGGATCCAAGCACGCATGTTAGACATAGAACCTGCGACAGCAATAGGTCGTTCCGGTGATACATTGTTCACCGCTTCGCGTGCCAACTCTACTGCCCTTGCGTTGATGCTGACAGTTTCATCAGCAAGACCTGCACTCGCCAAAATATGTCGACTAGTCGAAAAAGTATTGGCCGTTACTACATCTGCGCCAGCACGAATATACTCTTCATGTACTTGACGAACTATGTCAGGGTGGGTCTTATTAGCAACCCCGCACCAGGCAGAGGAATTCATCGTGGCACCCAATCTCTCTATTTCACTGCCAGTTGCTCCATCGAGAACAATGATCTCTTTATTTTTTAGCTTGTTATCTAGAATCATATTCATACCTTTTCTTTATCTAATGCCATGAGAAATTAGGAGAATATTTACCTTGTCTCTCCACCCGTAACGGGTCTTATGCATATATTGAAGGAAACGGAACACTTTTAAAAGGTTTTGTAAACAACAAAAACAGGGTAGGGGAGGAAAAAGTGGTGCCCAGGAAGGGACTCGAACCCCCACTCTCTTACGAGAAGCGGATTTTAAGTTCACTGCTGTCGGGTTTCAAGGGTTCGCAACAGTACCTATATGTACAAAAATTCGTTCATAAATCAACCTTGTAAGAGTATTTAGGGTTTGTGTGAACTGCCATGAACTTACGTGAATCGCAGACATAAAGGACCCACAAATCTGACTATCACATGCTGTGATATGGAATAGTAATAACGGTGATCAGAGGTGGGCCGAGTACTGGGAATAATACGGTAAGTAAATCCACTAATCTTCACTATTCCAAGCGACTGACTCCCATGCTATCTCGATCCGCTGGGATGTACTGACCCGAGGGACAGAATCATGTAAGCTGGAGGCTACCTTAACGACAAAAAGTCCGACGAGGGGTCAAAAGCCCCGAGTTTTTCAAGCAGAAGTTGAGGAGGCTCGAGCCCATGATCCCTGCCCGCTGAGAGATGAAACCTAAAAACTTGGAGCCCCATAGGGAGGATGCACATAGTTGATAAGAGACTTGGGAACGACGCTATAACTTCTAGGAATAGACCGCCTTCTTCTAACTCGGAAAACCCAATCGAGGGCCGAAACCCTGTGCTGGAGGCGCTAAAGGCCGGCCGGCCCATCAACAAACTGCTCCTGTCCAAAAATATCGGGCGCCACAGTGTCATCGGCCAAATCCTCTACCACGCCAGGCGGAACGGTGTCGTGGTGGAATACGTTGACTCGCGGTCCATCCAAAAGCTTAGCTCCACTGGGCACAGCCAAGGCGTTCTCGCCATGGTTGCCACCAAGGAGTACGTAGACCTGAATTATCTGCTGGAAGCCTCCCGGCAAAGAGATGACCTACCCCTATACATCATCCTAGATGGCATAGAGGACCCACACAACCTAGGTGCCATACTTCGAACTGCCGACGCTGTCGGAGTACACGGTGTCATCATCCCGCAACGGCGTGCCGTCGGCCTGACAGCAGCTGTGTCTCGGACTTCAGCTGGTGCCGTTGAATACATTCCAGTGGCCAGGGTCAGCAACATTCCACAAAGCATTAGGCATCTACGGCAAGGAGGTATCTGGGCTGTCGGCGTTGATATGGCCGGAGAGAAAGATTACACGCAGGCAGACTACCACCAATCCGTAGCGCTGGTCATCGGTGCCGAAGGCAAGGGCCTATCGCGCTTAGTGAAAGAGCGGTGTGACCAGATAGTCTCCATCCCAATGAAGGGGCACATCACTTCCCTCAACGCCTCTGTAGCGGCGGCGCTAGTAATGTACGAGGCTGTGCGGCAACGGACTGAGAGTTCCCGCGCTGGTTGTTGACCTAGACCTTGTTGGTATGGATATCTGCCTACCCTCGACAGGCTATAATGGGCAAATCTGTTTTATAAGACAGGAGTACGGTGTTGAAGTTTCTGAGGATTGAAGTATTACTTGCACCTATTGGAGCACTCACCCTACTGATAGTTAAACCCTTATTGTTCTTCTTGTCTTTGATGAAGTGTTCAAGTACATTTTCTGAAGCTACAGCAAAGTTAATTCTGGGCTTTGCAAGCAGGGGATCAGGGGTTAGAATTCCCTCAGCTCCGGCATATATCCCTTCCTTGGCATCTGTTCCCCCTTTCAACTCTATCCAGTCACCGAATTTATAACCGGACTAGTCTTCGAGGGTCAGGTCAAGGCGTAGTAGCCGACCCGGATCAGAAGAGCAGTAAGAAAACTGGAGCGGGAAATCTCCTGCTACGAAAGTGTTCAGAGATGTTGCGTGTTTGCCCGTTTCACGATTTGAACGGCATATCCACTGGCCTTGATCAGCTTCTCTTTCCTTGCTTTTGTCATCCGTTTTACCCTGTGTTCCATCTTCAACGCCAGGCTCCTAGATCCAAGTTTCTTTTTGAATACCAGGC
>ENA-UPTF01000266-UPTF01000266.1-marine-metagenome-genome-assembly--contig:-NODE-266-length-37406-cov-3.197246_pt1 | contig 37406 bp, 42 predicted proteins | sample MGYA00238166_ERZ767019 | MGnify/ENA primary metagenome ERZ767019 (study PRJEB28930, sample SAMN06266391) | marine metagenome | isolation source: Sea water from 250 m depth | place: Atlantic Ocean | study... | reverse complement strand
AAGGACATGGACCACACGAAACGAAATACGCGAAAGCAGGAGTTCACCAGTAATCGATCCGAAAGCCCGAACAAGGGCCGCTATTACGATAAGCGTGGGGAAATACCAGATGTGGACCTCAGAATCTGCATCAAAAGAGTCAACAACTTGTCCTAAAACTTGCGCAAAAAAAGCTTCAGCGCCAGCACCGAGTAGGAAACCTACAACGGCGACAACAAAGATAAGCCACTGGCCTTTCAGATACTTCAGGAGTCGGCGATAAAGAGCCCAGTCACCCGCATGCGGCGACTCCAACGCTGATATCTCCGAATTCATGCGGACGGACCCGACCAGACGACATACCCAAACCAATCCGAAAACCACAGTACCGTGTCAATTTCGTGAAAAGCAACGGCCGGTGGATTTGTGCAGCGTTTCATGCCCTGCATTGGTTGCCTTTTCAAGGCCTCTTATTTCTCCCCTTTCGAAAGGAGTTCTGCATAACAAAAATTCGTTGCATCGACGTATCCCGCTACAGAGCCGCAATCGAACCGTTTACCTTTAAATCGATACGCGAGCACATTACCTTGTTTCGCCTGCTGGACGAGTGCATCGGTGATTTGGATCTCACCTCTCGTATCGGGTGAGGTCTTGTGCAATATCTCAAATATATCCGGCGTAAGGATGTACCGGCCAATGATCGCTAAATTGGAGGGCGCGCTACCCTGTTTGGGTTTTTCGACCATATCCGACACTCGGTACAAATCCTTTGACACCTCGTCCCCCGCAATCACACCGTATTGATGGGTACTTTCAGCAGGAACTTCTTCAATGGCAACTACACTCATCCGGTGCGCTGCATAAATCTCAAGCAACTGGGCAAGTACACCTCCAGCCTCACCAAAGCAAAGGTCATCAGCCAGTACCACAGCGAATGGCTCGTCTCCCATTAACGGTCGACCGCAAAGAATTGCGTGTCCGAGTCCCCCCATGCGCACCTGACGGGTGTAGGAAAACGTGCATTGGTCGATCAGATCTCGAATACCTAATAAGGCATTTTCCTTATCGGTCCCCTGCACCTGATCTTCCAACTCATAACTAACATCAAAATGGTCCTCAATCGCGCGCTTGCCTCGGCCTGTGACAAATCCAATATCACGTAGACCTGCTGATAAAGCCTCCTCGACTCCATATTGAATAAGCGGTTTATCGAGAATGGGCAACATCTCTTTTGGCATCGCTTTAGTCGCCGGCAAAAACCGAGTGCCATATCCGGCAACCGGAAACAGACACTTATTTAACATGCATTCGCCTCGTCCGTTTCGCATTTAATCCGCGAGATCGATAGAACATTATTGGTGATCGACCAGCGTCATTATAAGGGTACGACGCCAATTCCTGCGTAGGCGTTTTTCACACTCGCGGAGGGACCCTAGAGGACGTTTGGAACCGTTTTCGCTATTGCGATCGCCACATCGCTCGGGGTTTGTGTTCCCGAAACTGCAATCAATGAAACGAAAACGCCGCCGCCAACCCCGGGTGACCAGTCCGCGTCCATTATCGACCCACATTGCACCGTGCGGACGGGATCGCATAAATAGTTAAATCTCCCGAAGGCATAGTGCGAAGCTGATGCCGCCCCCATTTCTCCAACGATATCTGCCGACCCGTGAATCCATGCGTAACCACGCAATACTCCGTTTTTTGGGTCATCGTCTACTCAAGACCGAACTTTGGAACTTACACCGTCGCTCAGTCGGCGGCGCCTTTTTTATTGGTCTTTCTTGTGCGTTTTTGCCGATACCGACACAAATGTTGGTTGCTGCTTCGATGGCAATTATCGGTCGATGCAATATCCCACTTTTTCGTTGGCGTCACCTGGGTTACCAACCCGTTAACCATGGGTCCTATGTTTTTCTTCGCCTACAAGCTGGGCGCTTGGTTACTCGACACTCAAGTGACCATCACGGCCGTTGAGTTGTCTTGGTCGTGGCTGTCCAGCCAGATTGGTCAGATCTGGCGACCACTTCTCGTGGGGTGCTTGATCTGCGGTTGGGTTTCGGGGCTATCTGGCATGTTGGTATCCCGAATACTCTGGAGGCTGCACGTCGTTCGTCGTTGGCAACAGCGCGCAGGTAGACGTATAAACGATATCGCCCTTTGACACGATTATCGCGAGTGCAATTCGACCGCAGGATTTGCCCTGGCCGCTAACAACGTGGGGCGAACCACGGCACCTGTACATAAAGTGAACGAGAGCAGTGCGATTACGACAAGATCGCTAGCTTTGGTTTCAGAAGGAACCACCGAAAAATAAGTTCCTTCGATCATGCTGGTGCCCGTCGCCGCCTCGAGCAATACCACAATAGTATCGGCATGCGCTGCAATGGTGACTCCTAGAAGGAGACCTAGCCCGATCCCGATCGTTGAAAGGAAAAGCCCCTGAACCAAAAAAATCGAGACAATCGTCCTACGCGGCGCGCCCATAGTCCCCAGGATGGCAATGTCTCCGCGCTTATCGTTCACCAACAATGCTTGGCCGGAAAGCATATTGAACGCAGCTATTCCCACAATCAGCGCCAACAACGCGAACATGATCCCTTTTTCGATTTGGATGGCACGAAACAATTCACCGAATTGTTCAGCCCAAGTACGTGCCGGTGATTCGAATGGCAAAGACCCCGATCCTACAGACAAAGGGTCAGCCAAAGTTACCCTCCAGCCCGACGTGCCTGAATTTGTCATCCCTAATTCTTCGACCCGCGCAATATCTATGAGTGCCAACTGATAGTCTGGATCGGCCCCGACAGAGAATGTTGCGACTAGCTGAAAACGTTGGACCGATGGAATGACTCCTGATCCAGTAGGTTGTGGAAACACTAGAATGATCGGATCGCCCAGCGAGAAACCCATCGACCTCGCAAGGGGTTCTCCTAGCGCGATACCTGCTCCCGTTAATAACGAGAGCGATCCCGAGACCAGCGAATCAGCAATGAAACCGCCTCCGTCTTTCGGTTGAATCCCGTATATCTTCACCGCCTGGGCTAACCCCGGCCGGGATATCATCGCCTCGCCCTGATATAACCGTTCAACACCGACCACATCAGGTGTTGCCAATAATGCTTGATCGGCAGCAGATAGGACCCTCGTATCAATATAGACGTGCGGTACCACCCCGAGAAGCCGGTCTTTAATCTCTTGATCAAATCCGTTCATGACGCTGGTCACCACCGTGAGAATCGTGACTCCGAGAACAAGTCCCAACAAAGTGACCCAGTTAATCAAAGCCGCATAGATGTTGTTCCTTCGAAAGAGATACCGAAGCGCAATCCAAACCGAGGGGAAAAATTTATTGGGCAATCGGTCGTTCATTCAACTTTCCGTCTTCCAAAACAAACGAGCAGCTCATCTTGTCCGCAACCGACGCGTCATGTGTCACCACGATAAAGGCAGTCCCCGTATCTTCACTCATGCTCTCCATCAGCCTCAGCACCTGAACTGCGTTTTCTCGATCAAGATTACCTGTGGGTTCATCGGCCAACAGGATGTCGGGTTCCGTAGCCATTGCTCGGGCTACAGCAACCCGCTGCCGTTCACCACCTGAAAGTTGATGCGGACGGTGACCAAGACGCTCCGCCAAATCAACCGCAGCCAATAGGCTCATCGCACGTTCCTTCGATTTACTCGACGCGCGACCCGAAATAATTAGCGGCATTGCCACGTTTTCCAGGGCGGAAAACTCGGGTAGTAGGTGGTGAAATTGATAGACAAAGCCCATGTGGCGATTGCGAATGGCTGCCCGCACGTCACTCGAAGCGTTTGTCATGCTTTGACCAGCGACCCTAACCTCGCCTAAGTCCGGGTCGGTTAAACCAGCAAGTATGTGCAACAAGGTGCTCTTACCGGATCCGGAACGCCCTACTATTGCGACCCTCTCACCCGCCTTCACCTCTACGTCGACCCCGTTGAGAACTCCTAATTCCTGTTCACCGTCAACGAACCGTTTACTGAGATTTTGAGCCGATAAGACCTTACTCATGCTGAAGCGCTTCGGTAGGATTCGACGAACTCGCCCGCCACGCCGGATACAAAGTTGCCGATAACGTAAGCAGTCCTGAAATACCAACAATGTTCCCAACGTCTGCTGGGGCTAATGCGAAAGGCAACGTGTCCACCACGTATTCGCCCATGAGTTCGACTCCAAGGAAAGCCTCGAGGACTGGAAAGCCGGCCTCAGCAAACAGTCCTAGAAAATAACCGAGTCCGATTCCCGCGGTGACGCCAACTCCTGAAATGGCCATCCCTAGAAACACAAACGTCGTGATAAGCAACGATCGTTTGCTACCCATTGTCCGTAAGATAGCAATATCGCCACGACGTTCACTAACGATCATCACCAGGCTCGAGACAAGATTGATGGAAGCTACAGCAACCAACAAGGAAAGAAGGAGGAGCATCATGGCTTTCTGAGCCCTAATCGCGCTGTAAAGGGCACCATACGTTTGAAACCAAGTGGATACCGTGAATTTGTCACTCACGTCCGCGAGTATCTCAAACCGAACATTGCGGGCTCGTAACGGGTCATCAAGACGCACTTTGACGGAATGAACTCCCTCGTTTAATCGATACAATGTCGCGGCATCGATTCGGTGAATAAAGACTTGACGCTGATCAAGCTCAGATCCGGTATTCAATATCCCTCGAACGAAAAACGACTTTTGACGCGGTAGCACACCGAGCGGGGTTACCGTGACATCAGGGAGCACTACTGTCGCTCGACTACCGATCACCAAACCCAACTCATCGGCAAGCCGGCTACCAACAACGATCCCATATTCACCCGGCGCTAGCGCAACATCATCAGTCCCCCGGATGTATTGGTGTATCCGCGAGACCTCGCGATACTGTTCGGGCTCGATCCCATTGATCGTTACACCTCGAACCTTCTGACCAACTGACAACAGCGCGTGTCCTTCGATCACGGAGGCGTAACCTTCCACATGCGCCATTTCGCCTATGCGCGCCCCTAATTCAGCCGGCGTTACGATCGATTCGCGTGCTCGAACCGTTACGTGTGGGATGACGCCCAGGATCCGATTCGTAAGTTCTCTCTCGAACCCGGCGACAACACCTTGCACAAATAGAAGGACCGAAACGGACAATGCGAGGCCGATCAACGCGACCAACGTAACTAGGGCGAGATGGCTATTCGAGGATCTTGCATAACGCGTACCGATATTGACGGATAGCGGCCGAAACATCGAAAAGTTCTTGGTGGAAGTCAGCGGCCTGGACCACGAATCGGTGATAACTGTCGTTGCTTGTAGGAACCACGTCGTTTCCCACTCCTTTGTGAATACTCATTTTTATCTTTAAATATCAAATAGTTAATCATATTCACCTCCCAATAGATGTCGGGTTATACCTTCCTCACCGAACTTCTACCAAGCTCCAACTTAGAGTCCAAGACCCCAACCCCCAGTGTGCGGCCATCACCATGAGGTATACGCGGTAAACTAGCACGCTGAGTGGTCTGGTAGTTCGTCGATGGACAGGTATCTCTTTCCCACCGTCCTTATGGCTGCGTTGGTCGGGTTTGCACTTGCTTGGGCATTCCCGAGCACCCCGTGGCTGCTGGAATCCGCAGCGTTATTCAAGAATCTTTTCTTATCCGTGCTCAAAATGATTGTCGCGCCGCTAGTTTTTTTCTCGGTGCTATCCGGGATACTTCGCTTGGATGCTGCCAAGCAACTGCGTCGAATCGGAACGCTGACCGTTGTCTATTACGTAGTAACCACGGCCTTCGCCATCGCGCTCGGACTGACGGTCGTTTTTGTTTTCCACCCATGGACCAGCGCGCCCCCCCTTAGTGCGATCGAAACCGCGTCGACACAAGCCACCTTGATCGGAGCCTCCGACAACGCGTTCTCGGATCTGCTAGGTAATCTGTTAGCACAAATGTTTGTTAATCCGTTCGCGGCCCTGACGAACCTCAATATTCTTGGGATAGTCACCAACAGTATTGTCCTCGGGCTAGCGCTGCTGATAGTCCTCCCTGGCGACAGCACCGTTAAAACATCGATCCATGAAATCACCAGTGCAATCTACAAATTAGCTAGCTGGGCCGTGTGGATGGTTCCCGTCGGGATTGTGGGCATCGTCTATGAAATGACGACCAACGCAAATTCAACGCTAATCGGACAGCTGGCCGCATTTTCCGGCGTCGTAATCGCCACTACGTTACTGCACATGGTAATCGTCCTGCCGTCCATTGGTTGGTTCGCTGGTCGTACCCATCCCTTTGTCTTAGCAAAGAAGGCCTTTCGGCCAGTGGTGGTTGCATTATCAAGCTCATCCAGTGCTGCCACGCTTCCGGTCAGTTTTCAGGCCGCTAACGATCTCGGGGTTAGCTCGACCACGTCTAGTTTCGTACTTCCTCTTGGCGCGACCATCAACATGGACGGAACCGCTCTCTTTGAAGGCATCGCAGCAATCTTTCTTGCATACCTCTTCGGACTTGACCTAAGTGCCATAGCGACCGTCACGGTGTTCATCGTTGCCATGCTCGCGTCAATCGGCGCACCCGGTATCCCTTCAGGATCCATGGCCGGTATGCAAATGGTGCTACTCGCCGTGGGGATACCTCTGGAAGGCATCCTGATACTACTTTTGGTCGAACGGCCTCTCGACACGATCCGAACCGCAGCGAACGTTCTTGGCGATCTAGTTGGTTGTGTCGTGATCGATCGACACGCAGACCTCACTTAGGTCACACCGGCACCTTCGCGTTCTCCGAAACTAGTACAACTTTTTCGGTCGCTTGACGAGGGTCCGATGCAATGGACAAACTACTCCGTTGCTCGGCGCGTGTTGGGACACGAACTTGTCACAACAGACCCGCGCCGACCGGATGGAAACTACAACATGTTAGGGAGGGAACATGCCCGAATTTTGTAATGTCGAAAAGACAGATCATGTGTTGACCGTAAAACTCAATCGGCCTGAAAGGTTGAATGCCCTGCACCCGCCGGCAAACGCTGAGCTGGGCGAAGTTTTTGACGAATTCCAGAATGACGACGATCTTTGGGTTGCCATTATCACCGGAGAGGGTCGTGGTTTTAGCGCCGGTAACGCTTTACGGTATCAAGCGGAGGGAGGCCAACGAGTTCCATCGCCGAGGGGATTTGGAGGCTTGTCGTCACGATTCGATCTGACAAAGCCCGTCATTGCCGCAGTCAACGGAGTCGCAATGGGCGGCGGCTTTGAAATCGCTCTTTCCTGCGATCTCATCATCGCTTCGGAGAACGCGATTTTTGCACTTCCAGAGCCGAAGGTCGGCCTGGCAGCACTCGCGGGTGGATTGCAACGATTGCCTCGCCAAATCGGATCCAAACGGGCACTCGGCATGATCCTCACAGGCCGACACGTACCCGCTCAGGAAGGCTACGAGCTGGGTTTCGTAAACGAGGTCGTGCCCCACAATGAATTAATGGACGCAGCACGCCGGTGGGCGGGTCAAATCCTCGAATGCGCTCCGTTATCCATCCGAGCAAGCAAAGACGTGGTCTACCGAAGCTTATCCATGGGATCGTTACAAGAGTCGATGGAGATTCCCTACGACTCCGTCAAGGCTATGTCGACTAGCGAAGATTTTGTCGAAGGTCCTAAGGCCTTTTCGGAGAAACGCCCTCCCAACTGGAAAGGTCGCTAAACCCGGCCAGCGGCCATTGATGGGAGCGTAATAAGCCGGGGCCAGAAATAATCGGGGACGACGTTTCGCATCTGATCGTGTGCACGATTACGTTATAAGACTGTGCAACGCGTCGATCTGCTGTTCGTAATCTTCAACCGTCTGGTAACGCATACCGCAGACAAAGCGTTGAATTCCGGCCTCACGGTACGCATCCAATCGCGACCGCGATCGCGATAGGTCGGCAAGAGGCAGCCCCCCCATAACTGTAATGGAACCGGTAGCACGACCGGCTCGCTCGCAATATCCATCGTATTCGGCGCGCAGCTCGCCGACACGCTCCGGTTCAAGACCCATGGGAATCCAACCATCGCCAAACCGTGCGGCCCGTTGAAGAGCATGGGGCGCTTGGCCACCGACTAGCACAGGCGGCTTAATCGGTCTCGGCTTGAAAAGAAATCGTTGGTCGTTGAGTTCGACCTCGTCGCTTTCAAAACACGAGTTCAGAATTTGCAGCGTCTGATCGGAAATAGTCCCGCGCTGCTTTCGATCCAGTCCCAGCGCGCGAAATTCAGCGCTCATCCAACCGATTCCGACCCCCAGGAGCACCCGACCCTGGGACAGCTCTTGGAGACTTGCAACTTGTTTAGCTGTCATCAAAGCACCACGGTACGGGAGGATCAGAACACCCGTGCCGAGACGTATGCGATTGGTCGCACCCGCAATCCAAGCCAATGTAATCAAGGGGTCAACGTATCGCCCACCCGAACCTTCGGCATCGTCCGGTGGGATCGCAATGTGATCTGTGATCCAAAGCGATTCGAGGCCGCCCGCTTCGGCGAGCGCTGCGCATCTGGCAATGACTGGTGCTTCTGATTCTGCGCCCATATTGCGCAGCGTGACTCCAAGTTCCATCGTTATTCCCTACCCATTCAACCAAACCCAACGTTGATCCGATCCCGACACGAACGCTACGCTAGCAAAAAACACACTACTTCAACGAGCCCAATCAGAAAGGATTCTCAAGCATAATCAGCGGTTACTCCGTTCAACGCCAAAACATCACCTAACCCCATGACCAACATGAATGTCCAACATACGATCCCAACGCAATTGCCGTGTCCATTCGGTCCACGATGACCGAGTTAGACCGCAGGAAAAACGTCCTGGTCAGCGTGCTTGCGTTTACCAGCGGCTTCGTGATCATGTCGCTCGAACTGCTCGGTGGACGATTGCTCGCTCCTTACTTTGGCAGCAGCATCTACGTTTGGGGCAGCGTCATTACGGTCTTTATGCTCGCGCTTTCAGCCGGTTACTTGACTGGGGGTTGGTTATCGTTGTTTAACCCATCGCTAAAGCGTTTTTCGCTCATTTTCTTTGCGTCGGCGGCCACGCTCTACCCACTCGCGCTGATCAACGAACTCCTGATGGCAAAGGTTTTCGAGACCATCACCGATCCTCGGTGGGGGTCGCTTCTAGCAGCTCTCATTCTATTTACCCTTCCCACCGTCATTCTGGGTTTGATCTCGCCTTACGCTGTTCGCTTATTGGTCGTCGACGTGGATCGGGCTGGCAACACCGCCGGTAGGTTGTATTTTGTTTCAACCATCGGTAGCGCCCTTGGAACCCTCGCAACAAGCTTCTATTTTGTGCTCTGGTTTCAGATGAACACGATCATTTTCATACTCTCCGGTGCACTGTTAATACTCGGTTTTGTTTCGTGGGTAGCAGCACGAAGCGGATGAAGCTCTCCGCTACAATCTTTCTTGCGGCTGTTGCTTTGTTCCAGAGCGACCCTCTTGAGGGTCGAATTGTTCACCGAGAACAGTCTTTGTATCAGACGATTCTAGTTGATGACACGGGCACTCGCCGTTGCCTTCAATTCTCCGTCCGGCGGGATCAACGCAATCAAAGTTGTATCGATCTAAAGCATCCTCAACAAATGGTGTTTACGTATACCCAAATGATGATGGCAGGCCTTCTGCTTGCTCCGGACCCCCAACGAATACTAATGATCGGTCTCGGAGGGGGGACGTTGCCGCTCGCGCTCAACGACCTTTTTCCACAAGTGCGCATAGACATCGTTGAAATCGACTCCGCCGTCGTACGAATCGCCCGAGAATTTTTTGGTTTCCAGAGTAGCGAACGCATAAAGGTGTTCGAAATGGACGGGCGTATCTTTACCAAGCGAGCGGTCATACGCGAGGATCAATACGACCTAATCTTCCTCGATGCATTCAACGGCGACTACATTCCCGAGCACTTGATGACTCGAGAATATCTACAGGAACCCCGCAAGCTGCTAGGCGCGGATGGGACGCTGGTGGCCAACACGTTTGCCCAGAGTCGTCTCTACGATCACGAGTCGGTGACCTATGCAGCCGTTTTTGGAGATTTTTTCAATTTCAAGCAGTACCCGAGTAGCAATCGGATCATTTTAGTACCGATGGCCGGCTTGCCCGCGCTCGATGCGTTGCGGACCCGCGCCCAGAGCTGGCGTAAGCGCCTTCGACCGTACCGAATTCCAATCCACAATTACCCCGATCATATGTATCGAACGATCGACTGGGATACCGAAGCTCGCGTTCTTACAGATCAATACGCACCCGCGAATCTTCTCCGCACGCGTAACCGGCGTCCCTAGCGAACCCGAAGTACTTCATTTGAGCTGCAAATCCAAATACCCGAGCGTATGGTCAGACAATGTTTGACTGGTCTTTTCCATACCACTCCCGCAGGGCACCGGTGTTCGCGCGAAACGTCGTCGCAACGTCTCAACCCCTTGCAACTCAGGCTGGTATCGACATGCTTAGGCGTGGGGGCAACGCGGTTGACGCGGCAATTGCAACCGCAATCACACTCACCGTCGTCGAACCGGCGATGAACGGCGTGGGAAGCGACGCGTTCGCGATTGTCTGGGACGGGGACGACTTGACCGGAATCAACGGTTCAGGAAAATCTCCGGCTGCCTGGAAACCCGATCGTTTCGAGGGTCCTAACATGCCGACGCAAGGATGGGATTCAGTCACGGTGCCAGGAGCCGTCAGTACGTGGATCGCGTTATCAAAAAAATTTGGGGAGCTACCGTTCGAAGATCTTTTTGAGCCAGCCATTCGGTACGCTCGTGACGGATTCCAAGTTGGCACCAAAACGTCTTCCATTTGGTCATGGTCGGTTGATTCGTTCGCACACTTTGACAACTTTCAAAAGCACTTTGCACCTCTGGGAAGAGCGCCCGATCCTGGCGAAGCGTTCTTACGTCCGGACCTTGTCGATACGCTCTTGGACATCGCACGCACAGGGGGCGAATCGATGTACCGCGGACGACTCGCCCAAGCAATTGTCAGCCAGAGCCAGCATGAGGGAGGGGCGATAACCCTTGAGGATCTCGCCAATCATAGCGTGCTGTGGACCAACCCAATCGCCCAACCGTACCGACACGTCGTTCTTCATGAGATCCCACCCAACGGGCAAGGACTCGCGGCCCAAATCGCCCTCTCCATCCTCGAACGTCTCGACGTTCATTCAATTGAACCCGGGTCCGCAGACTGGATCCATTTCCAAGTCGAGGCCATGAAAATAGCTATCAGAGCTGCTTTTGACCACTTCGCTGATCCGGCAGCCATGACCGTACCTTCCAGCGAGTTGCTCGAGCCGGGTTCAATCGCCCGAGCAGCGAATGCAATATCGAAGCACACCGCGCTTGAGTCGCCACCTGTTGCTTTGCCAGTTTCTGCAGACACCGTCTATTTAGCGACCGCGGATGCGGACGGGCGCATGGTCTCGATGATTCAGTCAAACTACCGCGGCTTCGGCTCAGGAATCGTGATCGATGGCACAGGAATTTCCATGCAAAACAGGGGCAGCGGCTTCGTGCTTACGCCCGGTCATCCAAACATCGTGGATGGTGGCAAACGCCCGTTCCACACAATTATCCCCGGGTTCGTCACGCGAGCTGACGGCAGCCCTGCGATGGCATTCGGCGTGATGGGTGGCCACATGCAGCATCAGGGTCACGTTCAAATGGTTACCCGCGTTTTCGACCACGGCGAAAACCCCCAAGCCGCGTCAGATGCTCCACGTTGGCACGTTAGTCCAGATTACCGTCTCGCCTTGGAAAAAGGCACGTCGTCAATAACCGTCAAATCCCTTATAGAACGGGGACACGAGACAGCTGTCGTGCAGGATGAAGGGCTTTTTGGCGGCGCTCAGCTCATTTGCCGCCTCGACGACGGCTACTGCGCAGCGTCGGATCATCGAAAGGAAGGAATGGCGGCTGGATTCTAGCCGGCAACCTAGTTCACTATCCCTTCGAATCGAAAGAACTATTCGGATGTTTCGGTCGGATCAAGCTTCAGCGATGCCGAATTCATACAAAACCGGAGCCCCGTTGGCTCTGGTCCGTCCGGGAAAACATGACCAAGATGAGCATCGCACTTAGAACATAGAACTTCTGTACGTAACATAAACATTGTTCGATCTTCTTTGGTGTCAACCACATCGCTATTAATCGGCTCGAAGAAGCTGGGCCAACCACTTCCCGAGTCATATTTAGTTCTTGAATCAAAAAGGGGTTCACCACAGCATCGACACAAGTATTTCCCTGGTGTTTTGGTTTCACAGTATTCACCGGTAAATGCCTGTTCCGTCGCTGCTCGCCGCGTGATTTCGTATTCCTCACTCGATAACTCGGCCCGCCATTCGTCGTCCGATTTAATAACCTTACTCATATTAAGGTCTCCTGCTAACATGCCCGGTCGCCTACAGTAGATCTTACGGACCATTCAGCGGTATGCAAAGCGACGAGCAGCAATCGAACAAAACGATCGAACTGACTCCTATCGGACAAAAACCGATCGTTAAGTCTTCGAAACTTGATGATGTCTGCTACGAGATTCGTGGACCTGTCATGCGGGAGGCGGAGCGACTGGAGGATGAGGGTCATCGAATTCTCAAATTGAACATTGGTAACCCAGCGCCCTTTGGGTTCGATGCCCCCGAGGAAATATTGCGCGACGTCATCCACAATCTTCCGAACTCTCAGGGATATGAAAACTCAAGGGGGCTTTATTCGGCGCGTAAGGCCGTAATGCAGGAATGCCAGAAGATCGGAGTGGCCAACGTCGAAGTCGATGACATTTTCCTCGGCAACGGGGTGAGCGAACTCATCGTCATGGCCATGCAAGGGCTGTTAGACGATGGTGACGAAATTCTCATTCCATCACCGGATTATCCTCTTTGGTCGGCTGCCGTTCGCCTAAGTGGCGGCAAACCGGTCCATTATCGATGCGACGAGCGTTCGGATTGGCACCCCGATGTCTCTGATATACGCCGTAAAACGACTCGTAGGACCCGCGGAATCGTCGTTATTAATCCAAACAACCCGACTGGCGCTGTCTACGAACAACAGGCACTGAACGAGATTGTGGGTTGGGCAAGGCAAAAAGATCTCGTGGTATTTTCCGACGAGATTTACTCGAAAATCGTGTACGACGACGCCGAGCACGTACCCCTCGGATCGCTTTCTCAAGACGTACTCACATTAACGTTCAATGGGCTTTCGAAAGCATACCGCGTTGCGGGCTTCCGAATGGGGTGGATGGTCGTTAGCGGCCCCAAACATAGAGCACAAGACTATCTGGAGGGCTTGAATATTCTTGCCTCAATGAGACTTTGTGCAAATGTCCCTGCGCAACATGCCATCCAAACCGCTCTTGGGGGATACCAAAGTATCGACGAATACCTAAAACCCGGCGGTGCCCTGTGCGAACAACGGAATACTGCCTACGCGTGTCTAAACGCAATCGAGGGTCTTGAATGCAATAAACCTAAGGGCGCTTTCTATCTATTTCCACGCATAGACACGAATCGTTTCAACATCTCTAACGACGAGAAATTCGTGCTCGACTTACTTCAGCAAGAAAAGATTCTTGTCGTGCAAGGCAGCGGTTTTAATTACCCGGAACCCGACCATTTCCGTATCGTTTTTCTTCCGCGAGCTGAAGAGCTTGCTAGCTCGATCGATCGTATTGGAGATTTTCTCGGCCATTACCGGCAAACCTAGATCCCGCGATCAGTTTGGCTCCGTCGCACAATTAGCGCTTTCGTCCTGCTCACGCGGACCGACGCCAATAGTGGCCAACTTTAAGCCCGGCCTCTGAATTCGCTTCATTGAAATCCATCGACGTTGGAAGCCAATCTTGCAACACAAATCCAGCACCCCACCGAGCCATCTGCTCCTCGATAAAATGTCGGCCCAAAAACGGGGAATTAAGACAGATCAGTACGTCCCCACCAGGCTTAACTAGCCTCGTTAAACGCTTGATTACCCGTCCGTAGTCCTTTTCTGCGACAAAACTGCCCCGTTGTCGCGTCGGTGGATCGCAAATCACCATATCGTACGGACCAGGCTTGCTGAGTTTGCCCCACGACCGAAATACATTGTGCGCTAAGAATTTGACTCGGCCCAAGTCGAGTTGATTAGCCCGATGATTGTCCCGACCCCAATCAAGCGCGGCCCGGCTCATATCATTGTTAACTACAATCTCAGCGCCGCCCGCTATCGCGTGTACCGAAAACGAGCAGGTGTAGGCGAAAAGATTCAGGATTTTTTTTTGCTGAGCGCGTTCGCGAACCCAATCACGGACGGGCGCCATGTCCAAGAACAGTCCCACATTCTGAGAACGGTATGGGCGTATGTGAAAAGCCAATCCGCTTTCCTCCACCAAAAACGTTTCTGGAACATGACCCATCACGCTCTTTGCGGACGTCTCTCGTCCACGACGCTTCTGCAGGACTACACCCGCAACTTCCGAGTGGTTTGAAAGCGCGGCGACGAGATCAGGATATTCGCCTCCGTCGAAAGACCCGATTAGCAGATAAGGCGGATACCAATCGACCGTGACATGGCGATTCCCCTCAACATTTCCACCCCGACCATGTAACAGGCGGCGGGGGCCCTGCGCTGTCTCGAGTCTCGAAAGGCAAATTCGAATCACCTCAGTCACAGAAACCACTCCTGAGACCGCATCAGGGCCTTTCCGCGCTCAAACAACGAGATCAACGACCCATTCTGCAATGGCGAGAGAAGCGGTCAATCCTGGCGACTCAATTCCAAGTAAATCGACATATCCCGAAACGCCCGTCTGCTCTGGACCATTGATTACAAAATCGGATGTCGGCGCATCGGCCGGAGCTAACTTTGGTCGAATTCCCGTGTAACCCGGATGCAACCGGGTAGCATCAAGGTCCGGGTAGTAACGTCGGATTGCATCGATAAAACGTTCCAGATTCGACGTTTCAAAGGTGTAGTCCGGTCCATCTATCCAAGCAACATCAGGACCAAAACGTGTCTGATGAGCAAGATCAAGCGTCACATGTACACCGAGTCCACCAGGTTCAGCCACGGGGTAGACCAGTCGATTAAAGGGTGACAAACCCGAAAGCACGTAATAGTGACCCTTGGCAAAATAACCACGCCCCGTGGGGCCCCTGACTGGCGAGAGTGCAGGTGCGGCAAGTCCGCTTGAATTGACCAGTACCGCCGGAGCCAACTCGAATCCATCGCAAACAACGGTCAGGGCCGAATCGATAGTTATTTTAGAAACCTCCGTGCGGTAAGAAACAACACCGTTGTGCGCTTCAAGGTCTCCGAGCAAACTCAACATGTATGAATGGCTGTCGATGATGCCAGTGCTATGCGAAAGGACGCCGGCTCGGCACGCGACCGCGGGTTCTAACTTTTCCACGTCCCGTTGCGACAGCCACGTAAGCTCACCGGCCCCATTCTCTTTCGCCTGTCGCTGATAGCCGCGTAATGCGTCGAATTGCTGATTCGTCGTCGCAACAATTATCTTACCGATTCGTTCATAAGGAACGTGATACCTATCGCAGTATTCGTACAGGAGTTCTTTTCCCCGAACGCACGTCCGCGCTTTCAGCGACCCCGTCGGGTAGTAAATTCCAGCATGAATTACTTCGGAGTTTCGGCTCGAGGTTTCGGTCCCAAAAGATTCGTGGCGTTCCAGTACCAGGACCTCTCGCCCGGCACGCGCAAGCGCTCGAGCAACGCTAAGGCCTACGGCCCCCGCACCGATGACGAGGCAGTCGCACTTCTCAGCCACCTGCCGCCAACCCAAAGTTTCCTTTTCTTTCGTTGAGGAGCGCAGTCATGAATTTTTCGGCCCGCTCGGGCAGGCCCAATCGACGTCGTTCACGGGCGCGTATAAGAATCCGATGGCCAAACTTGTCCAACCCGTTGGTTGGGGCATCGACGTCGTCCGTACTCGGTTGAAACAACAGGCCTGCCGCTTCCGAGAACAGCAGTTCCATCGACTGGGCTTCAACTTCCACGGCTTCGAACCGCGCTCTATCCACTTCCGTTCGTGGGGGTGGCGAATAGAAATACCCATAATCTTTGAGCCGTCGTCGACGTTGACCAGCAATGCACCAATGCGCAGCTTCGTGCAATGCGCTCGCCGCATGGTCTTGCGTATAATGTATTACTGCTACCCAAACACCAGGTACGTATAGCGGTTCGGCGTGTCCTCCGTTCATCACGACCTTATGATCAACAAACGCAAGGTTAAAAACCCGAGCAACATCGGAATGATTTAGGTTACGCATTCGATCGACTCCAACATCTCAATATAGCGATCGCTCAAATAGGCACGTCCGCGAAGAAGATGCTCTAAATACCAACATGGAGGTTTTAAGGCCGACGAAACGACGCCTGGATTGGCAAGATACGTCCAGGCAACCCGTTTTTCACCCCGCGAATCGACCGTCACAACTTCCCTGCTGTAATTGGTCGGTACATGCTCGAAAACATCCATCTTCTCGATTTCACTTGGGCTTTCAAGTTGATAGAGGACGCCTTCGACCAGTCCACCAACTTCCGCCACGATGTTCGCGTGTCCTGCCCCCTTTTGTTCGCGCGAACGCTTGTTGAAACGTAAGACAAAATCAACGAGACCCGCTGACGATATGTTAGTAAAACGAATTCCCCGGTCGACAACTCGAGCAGGATTCATATTGCTACCGTACGCAAAGTAGTGTTTTGGGCCCACTTTGTTCAGTCGTTAACCTTTCTTGATGACGTACTCAAAAACATCGCCGTTGACCGAAGCCTCGACCAACTGGTGGCCCATAAATCGACAGAAATTGGTGAAGTCTCTTTTGGTCGACGGGTCGGTGGCCTCAATGCGTAGGGTTTCGTCCGAGGCCATATCACGAATTCTGTTCCTCACGAGCATCAGAGGCTCGGGACACAACAACCCCCGCGTATCGATTTCATGGTCAATTTCGGTCACGATGGGCGATCTTAGCTGAATCAACCATCGCGAACACGCCATTGGATCCTCTTCTAAAAACCAAACACACGTTCGATCAGCGAAGTCCGGGGATGAAATGTTGATGATTAGCGGCCCATCACGAATGGGATGCCCGCTGAGTTTCGGCATGTTTCGATGGTGTCTAGAACGCCCCAGGTCAAACCCGCGGCCATGGCTGTGGGTTCTCTTCGCCTTTGTCATACATGCGACGGGTTCATTGGCCAACGACGCTGAATCCACGGAATCAACGCTAAGGGCGGCTAACGTATTGAATCTTGACAGCGTGAATGGCGGCACCGAATCACTTGAGATCGCCAAAGACCAAATTGAGACGGGAGAATACGAAGAGGCGATCCGAGTGGCCGAAAGCGAGATCGGTCGAACCGAGGCCATCTGGGGCCGATACGACATTGCGCTCGTCGAACCGTTGTTAGTCCTAGGTGACGGACTAACAGGTTACGGTGATTACGAAAGTGCACTTAAGGCGTACGACCGTGCACTTCATGTAACGCGAGTGAATACCGGACTTCATGATCCCAACCAAGTAGCCGTGGTCTACCGAGAAGCGAACGCCTATTACGCCAAAGGTGATATTGCGGCTGCAAACGATCGGCACGAATACGCTTACCATGTGCTAGAACGAAATTTCGATCAACAGGAAGACGAAAGCGCGCTCATCCCAGGTACTTTCGCCCTCGCCAATTGGTACACCAAGACCTACAACATCTTTATGGCAAGGACCTTTTTCGAGAAAGCTCGCGTCCTCGCCGAAGCTCATTACGATCAGGGCCACCCGACCCTTATCGAGGCGCTACGGGGGATTGCGAACACATACAGGTTGGAAAAATTCGCTCCGGCAGAGATTCCGAACATTGAGGAGATGGTCGCGAGTAGGCGGCGGGGCGCGTCTAATATTAGTCGACTTCCACCTACGCGCATAAACAACTTTCGGGAAGGCGAAGCCGCCTTGATCGAAATCGTCAAAATCTTACTCGCGCAAGGCAATGCAGAGATTGAAGAAGTTAGCCAAGCAAAACTTGACCTCGCCGACTGGTATCTTCTTTTTCAACAAAATAAGCGTGCGCAAGTCCTCTATGAAGACGTTTGGCTCTCGTTTGAAGACCGCTCTTCGTCGAACTTTCTTGCCCGCGAGCTTCGGTCGCCCAAACCCATATATTTGTCGCTTCCACAAGATCGGAAAGCGTCCGCAACCGCGACACGAACTAGGGCAACCAAGGGCATTGTGGAGCTTTCGTTCACCGTCACCGAACGCGGGTCCGTCACCAACTTGGTCACCGAACGTGCGGAACCGTCGGGAAGCGATTTTTTGGTTCGTAAACAAGCCCGTAAGGCCCGTTATCGGCCTGCTTTCGTCGATGGCAAGCCGGTAGCCACGCCTGATATCCGGCTATCACACACCTTCACTTACTACCCGAGACAAGGTTCTCGCAGCACCAACGACCAACCTGATCAATAACCCGTCTACGCGATGGTAACGATGGGCATTAGAAACAACCTGACGACGAAACTACCCAATCGGTTCTGATGAGAGTACGTTCACCTCAAATTCACTTCGATGAGGTTAAAGTTCGCGAATGAAGGAGGAACGGACAGTCCGTGCGCTCTCGCGAAGTCTCGTCTCGCTTGCCGCAGTGATAGCCCTTGCATTGTGTTTCGGCTGCACCTCCCAATCGACACCCAGCCGACCCTCGACGCCACAACAACCATCGCAGAGCGGTTCACCAAGTCCGTCGACTCAGTCGCCGTCCTCGTCCAGCCCATCCATACCATCAACCCCGTCGATGCCGTCTTCTTCACAAAGATCGGTACCGTCAACACCATCGACGCCATCAACACCAAATCAATCTTTACCATCGACACCATCGTTACCAACACCGTCTTCACAATCGACGCCTTCAACCGCCTCAATGCCAGAATCAACAACCACTGAAGAAGGCACCCCATCAAGCGATCAAGGCGATCAACCGACAACCGCCGGTGAAACGTCGTCACCCTCGTCAGCCGACCCTGCAGCAACAGAACCAGGAGAAGGAGACGACGGCTGGGAAACCGCGACCGAATTACCCGGTGAAGAAGTAGCCGAATCCGGGACAGGCAGCGGAGGAACCGGGGAACCGGGAACACGAGAACCGGAGGGAGATCAGTCTGCAGAGGGTCAATCGGTCGAGACTGCGGGAACGAAAAATCCGTCGGGAGACCCTACCGGTGAGGATGACGGAGCGGATCCTGGACGATCCGGAGACGCCGAACTCGAACGCGCATTGGACGTTTTCGATGGCGAGATCCTTGAAGGTCGAAAGATCGTGCTAGCAAGATCCAATGATCGCGCCGGTCAAAATCACAGGGCCATCCCCTCGGGTGTGGGCAAAACGGCGCAAGGCGGTGGTACGAATTCCGGCGGAGGAGCCCTACCCGATATCCCGCCAGGGAAAACGGACACGCGTTCCGTATCGATCCCCCCACCCGTAGCCGCCGTCATACCGAAAGACATACCTGATGCCAAGGACGACGACGTCGTCGCGAGACAACTACGTGAAGCAGCAATGGCTGAATCCGATCCCGACCTCCGGCAGGCGCTATGGGACGACTACAAACGCTATAAATCGGGCTCCTGATGTCGTTAATAACCTTTCTTGACTGCCGCCGCCCCTGCCGAATCCTAATACTTGTCGGATTATTTCAGTTGAGCGGTTGTGTGACGCAAACCGTCCGTTCGGTCGATATGGCACCACCACAAACGCTCGCTGTTCCACCCTCGGAAGAACTACTGCTCGACGTTGGTATCACCGTATTTGATCCAAACGTTCCGGAATCGTTCGATGATCAAAACGAGCTCAACATACAGCCCGAAATTCGCCGCGCTGAGTCCAATTACATGGCTTACGTCGCCAAGAACCTGCTTCAATCTACCGGCAACTGGGGTGCTGTGCGGGTTGTTCCGCGACGATCCCACGCGGTCGACATCACGGTATCCGCAACCATTTTGCATTCCGATGGCGAACGCTTGAACCTACATGCCGTTGCGTCCGACGCCCGCGGGCAAATCTGGTTCGACAAAGTCTACGAGACCTTAGCAAGCAAATACGCGTACGACCTGTCTATGCCCCGTGACATAGATCCATACCAAGCAACGTACAATCAAATCGCAAACGACTTGCTTCGATTTAGAATCGCGTTGACCGAGGCCGATATCCGGGCCATACGGACAACGGCCGAGATGCGTTTCGCAAGAGACTTTGCGACCGACGCTTTTGAGGATTACGTAACCGAAAAGCAGCCAGGACGCTATCAAATACGCCGTTTACCGGCCCCCGACGACCCTATGTTGTCTCGCGTACGAATGATCCGGGAACGAGAGTATCTTTTCATTGATACGCTCGACGAATATTTTTCAAGCTTCGCCAACGAAATGTTTACGCCTTATCAGAATTGGCGTCGGGCCACGTATAGCGAGGCCATTGCCTATAGGGAAGAGCGCAACAAAGCTCGTGCGAGATTGCTGGCCGGTACCGCGGGCATTGTTGCCGGCGTGGCGGCACAAACGAGCGACAATAACGTCACCCAGTATGGCGGGACCATGAGCATCATTGGTGGTGCAATGATGATCAAATCCGGCATTGCCAAACGCGCTAATGCACAACTGCATACTGAAGTGTTACGCGAACTGGGAACGTCGGCGGAGGCTGAAATTATGCCCCACACGATAGAGTTGGAGAACGAAACGATCGCCCTGCAAGGTACCGTCGACGAACAATACGAAGAGCTCCGGCGCATTTTGCGAAAAATCTATCGGGAGGAAATGGGGGTCAGTGATCCACAAGCCAACGGAAAATCAGCTATCGATGCCGGCTAGGCATGGGAAAAGTGTGTTGATTTAGAGGATCGAATGGAACCGGAAAGGCCCATTAGAATTAAGCCGACGGCACCTCCCCTATCCCGCGGCCAACCAACCAAGGCTCGTCCCTCTGACGAGCGGAACCGTCGATTTCGCTCGCTCTTGGTAATTCTGGTCGCGGGCGTGGCTGTAGCCTTCGTGTTTCTCGTCGTACCCGAGGTTGCTCGGGAACGGAACGACGACATTCGAGCTGTGCGAGAAGCGAAACTTGAAACCGTCGTTGGGGAAGTCGAGGGCCCACAGAAGCTCGCGCCCTATGCCAATCTCGAACGTGAAAAGGCGCGAGAAGAGGCCACATCCGAACTCGGATCATTCGTTGAGCTACAGGCGGTACTTGAAGAAGAAATGAACATCGACGCATGGGGTGCTCGTGAATACGAGCAAATCAAAGATCTGGCGACGGTTGCCGACCAATATTTCGTAGAAAATGAATACCCGCGCGCGATGGAGGCGTATCGGACAGCCACATTGGAACTCCAGGAGCTCATCAACGAGGGCAGCGCACAATACAACAAGTCGATCGCGGCCGGTCAGATCGCTCTCGACGAGCGGGATGAAGCTGTAGCTACGATTGCATTCCAACATGCCCTAACGATCATTCCCGACGATCCGATTGCGTCCAACGGACGCGCTAGAGCCGCTCTTCTGCCACGAGTTTCAGCACTATTACGGGAATTTGATCGATCGTTGCTGCGTAGTGACCTCGTACAAGCTCGCAGCACGTTGGATGAACTTCAAAATCTTGATCCCAAAACGAACAGCCTCCCTGAAACCCTTATTAAACTTGACGACCTCGAGACGGACGATCGTTATAACAGATTCGTTTCCGAGGCATTTGCTGCCTTGAGAAACAAACAATTCGACAGCGCGACCTTGTCGTTCGATCAAGCCCTCCAACTAAAACCCCATGACCCTGTCGCCAGCGACGGGTTAAACCAAACCAAGCAAAATCGTTTGTTAACACGATTGGATGAACTAAGGTCTGCCGCGGAACTCGCAACCAGCGAGGGTCGATGGATCGACGCCATAGCCGCCTACGATCAGGCCCTCCTACTCGATCGTTCGGTCCGATATGCCCGAGATGGGCGCGAAGAGCTTCGAACTCTCATTTCAATTATCGAATCGATGGATAAGTACTTGGACGATCCAAACGTTCTTTCCTCGGAAGAGGATTTCGCACAAGCCACCAAGTTCCTTTCCGCCGCGATCGAGCAGATCCAGCGGGGACCCGCTTTTGATGCAAAAAGAAGGGCGTTTCAAGCTTTAGTGGAGCGGGCGGGAAAGCCTCTGCCACTGGTTCTCTTGTCCGATAACGCCACTGACGTCACCATCTATCGCATCGGGAAACTCGGAACGTTTGACTACCACGAACTATTTCTTCGTCCAGGTCGCTATACCCTGTTAGGGAGTAGTGACGGCTGTCGAGACGTACGCATGACCATTGTCGTTGAGGCGTCGATGGCGCCCATTTCCATACGTTGTCAGGAACGGATCTAACGCATGGGCGATGAAACCCCAGTGGGGCAAATACGCCCAACGTCCTATACCCCGTCGGAATCGTCGGCGACATCTGCCCGATTTCACCCCAGCAAAAGACAACTGGTCCTTGCTCTAGTACTACTGATTCTCGCCGGGGGGCTCTGGTTCAGTTTTACCGCAAAGTCTGTACGTTTCGTTTTCGAACCGCCGTCGGCGGAAGTCTCTGTGAGTGGAGGATTCGAACTGGCCGCTTTCGGGTACCGCTTACTCCGCGAAGGCGTCTATCAGATCAGTGCCGAAGCTCGAGGTTATTTCCCCCTAGAGCGTACGGTCTCAGTGCAATCGAAACGTAATCAGACTTTCAATTTCGAATTGGTCAAGTTACCCGGGCGCGTGGGATTTAGTTCGGACCCTGTTGGTGCAACGATTTTTCTTGACGATAAGGCAATTGGGGTCACACCGCTATCGGCAGAGATCCCAGCGGGTCAAAGCACGTTCCGATTCAGTCTCGACCGGCACCTAGATACAGATATAACGGCCACTATCGAGGGCCGTGAGATAGTGCAAACCATCTCGGCCACTCTGCGTCCGGCTTGGGCGGAAGTAACTATCCCCACGACGCCTACGAGTGCAAAGATTTTGATCGATGGCGAGTTGTCAGATTTCATGACCCCCGGCCCCGCCGAAATCCTCCAAGGTGAACATCGAGTTACCGTCACGCTACCTGGATACGAATCCTGGTCCGACCTCGTCTACGTCAAGCCGCAGCAACACCTGACCCTTAACCCAATTCAATTGAATAAAGCCCTCGCAACCGTCGTCGTCAATTCGTCCCCAAAAGGAGCGAGCGTCACGCTTGACGATCAGTACGTAGGCATCACTCCTCTAAAAACCTACATCACACCTGACGAGCCCCATAACCTGCGGGTGTCTCGTGTCGGATACGACGTCCATGAACAAACGTTGGTGCTCGCGTCCGAGAACGCGAAGACACTTTCGATCCAACTCCAACCCTTAACCGGTGAAGTACAAATTGTTACCCAACCCCAAGATGCGGAAGTCTGGGTCGATGGAAAACGAAAGGGATCCTCGGATTTGACGCTCATGCTGACGGCCCTGCCCCACGACATTGAGCTGCGGTTGGACGGTCATGCCGGCTATCGGACTACCATCACGCCCCAACCGGGGTTTCCGCAACGATTGCGTGTTCGCCTCCTTACCCTTGAGGAGGCTCGCTTCGCAAAATTGAAACCCCTGCAGAAAACCAAATCTGGGCATGAAATGGTCCTGATGTCTCCCACGAGCATTACCATGGGCGCTTCTCGACGAGAGCCCGGACGCCGAGCCAACGAAGTCTTACGCAAGGTTGATCTCGATCGGCTCTTCTACTTGAGCAAACACGAAGTAACCAATGCTCAATTTATCGCGTTTGCACCGGGTCACGACTCCGGTGAGTTCCAGGACCAACGACTCAACAAAATCAACCAGCCGGTGACGAACGTCAGCTGGATCGAGGCTGTCCTGTATTGCAACTGGTTATCTCGGCAGGAAAATCTTGACCCGTTTTATAGCGTCGAATTCGGAAAAGTGGTTGGTCTCAATCCGCAATCCGTCGGATATCGCCTCCCGCTCGAAGCCGAATGGGCATGGGCGGCTCGCCACCTAAAAGATCAGGCACCCTTGCTACTTTTCCCTTGGGGAGAGAAGCTCCCGCCACCTCATCGCCATGGCAACTACGCCGATTTATCGTCACAACACGTCGTTGGACGAATCATCTTCGGATACAACGACAACCATATCGTGTCAGCACCTGTCGGAAGCTTTGGAGCTAACGCCAAGGGAATCTATGACCTTGGTGGCAACGTCGCGGAATGGGTGCACGACTACTACGTTATTCCTGAACCCGGAATTTCCTTTGGCGCTATAGGACCAGCGAAAGGGGACTATCACGTCATTCGCGGTTCCAGTTGGATGCACGGTACCGTCACCGATCTGCGTTTCTCTTTTCGCGATTACGGTACCGAATCAAGACAGGACGTAGGGTTCCGAATCGCACGCTTTGCGGAGGATTCGTGACCCCGATTCATTCATTCATTACGACGACGTGCACGCTACTACTTGGTTTCGCTAGTGTATCGTGGTCCGAGGATTCCCAAATGGTCGGGGATGCTGAGACACTGGCATTGGAGCAAGATCCTTCTACCATTGAAAGCCAGGATCAGGCCTTGGATACCTCTCAAACACAAGAAGAACCCAACGAGCCTATACCGACACCGGATTCGTTCGAACCAACGGAAACCATTTCGGAGGACATCGCTGTTCCTTTCCCAGTCGACATCTAAGAGCGCACCATGAAAAAAAACCTACCGTTTGAATTTGTATACCAAGTCGGCGCACTTTTAGTGGCCATTTTGGTCGTTCATTCGATATTCGCGGCCTACATTCGACCAGAAGCTGAAGCAATTCTGGAAATTCGAGAAGAACGCCTTGCCGCAGGAGAAGTGTTCACCGAGGAACGTTCACTCTACGTCGTACTCAAGGATTATGAACAGGAGTCCTGTTTCATCCTCATGTTGTGGGCTTTTTCTATCATGGGTTACAAATTTCGGAATGCGTTACGAGAGGGAGACATGCTACAAACGGAATTCGTCAATGTTGGCGACGGCATGAGTATCCTCCCCGAAGATACGCGCGAATACACACGACCCCTCCAATCCTTAACGGATGGTACACAAGATCAGTTGCTACCCCGGGCCATGATGGCCGCACTCCATCGATTTTCTTCCACCAGGAATGTCCAAGACGTTGCAGAAGCCGTCCGCTCCATCTGTGAAAGCGAATCGGATCGATTAGACAGCGAACTATCGCTCGTACGTTACATCGCGTGGGCAATCCCATCGATCGGTTTCATCGGTACGGTTCGAGGTATTGGGGACGCGCTCGGTCAAGCCTATCGAGCCGTAGAAGGCGACATCGCTGGCGTGACCGCAAGTCTGGGGGTCGCGTTCAATTCAACATTTGTGGCTTTGGTTATCAGTATTGTCATTATGTTCCTCGTACACCAACTACAACTTATCCAGGAACGAGTGGTACTTGATACCCAAACTTACTGCGATGAAAAGCTCATAAGACACATGCAGGTGCGCTAACGTGTGGGTTCTCGAACTCAATGACACCGAAATCTCGTTGGCGGAAGGTTTAAACGTCGTCTACCAACAGCCAGGCGTTGCGGTGATCCTCGAAGATCACGTTTCTTTTGGCGATGCCGCGCTCGAACAGTCCCGTTTGCATCCACGTCAGACCCAGACCCAGCATTGGCAGCGGCTAAACGCGGATCCAGTTTCGATCAAACATCGCTCTATCAAGAACTACGCCGACCTCGCATACCAACACCTTTGTGAAATCAAAAGGATCAGCAAGCTTCCCAGTGATGAGCGCGTCTTCGTTGCCGTTCCAAGTAATACCAGCCCAGATCAGTTATCCCTGTTGCTTGGTATTGCCGAGGAAGCGTCGATTCAAGTCGCCATACTCGCCGATCTCGCTGTGGTAACGGCCAGTACCCTCCCGATCTCAGGCCGCTGTACGTTTTTGGATAATGGCTTTCATCGAACCGTCCTCACCCACCTTGAGATCAACGGGTCGGTATCTCGCAGGTCAAGTAGCGAGGCCATCGAAAGCGGTTTTCAATCGCTCATCGAAGGCTGGATTGATGCCGTGGCAGATCTATTTGTCCAAGAAACACGTTTCGACCCACTTCGGATTGCTGACACCGAACAACAAGTGTTCAACCAAGTAATAGAAAACCTTGCGTCGTTTAAAGACGAATTTACCGTCGAGGTCTCGCACGCCGACGAATCCCGTCGTGTCAACGTCGCTCGATCGTTACTTGCGACGAAATCGCGTCAGCGTCTCGATGCCTTGTTACATCAAATTGGTGACCCAACAACGCTAGTGTTGTCGCATCGAATTGCTCGAGTTCCTGGCTTGATTCAAGCTTTACGGGCCGGCGGCCACGAGGTGTCGGTCGTCGAACCCAACGCTATCTTCTCTGCCGCGATGGCATACGAGACCAACCCCGTGCAACCTGAGGACGGCATCAACTTCGTTACCGAAGTGGTGTCCGCTGGCTCTCAAGCTAAAAAGGCGGGTCCGCCGCAGCTAGTTCCTACGCATCTACTTCATGGAACCGAAGCTACTTCCCTAAACGACATAATCGCCGGACAAAGCCCATCATCAACCAAGGCCCACGGATTTCAAATCGAATACGTGGCGAAAGGATATCGAGTGGTCGCGGCCGCCGAAGCCCAAGTCAAAATAAATGGTGTAGTGGTCGAGTCGTCGGCTAGCGTGATGATCGGCGATATCGTTCGGAGTGAAGGCGAAGAGTTCCAACTCATTCGCGTTATCGAACATGGCTGAGCGGCGCCGATTTACCGTTTTTTCACTGTCCTTTCTCGACGTTATGTCGTGCGGTTTTGGTGCTGTGATCCTTATCTTTCTGATCATCAATCACGAGACAGAGGCCGACGTCCAGTGGATCAAAAAGGACCTTTTATCTGAAGCTCGGCGCCTTGATTACGAAATCGACGTAGGAAAACGCGACCTGGCGACAGTCCAAAACGACCTCGAGGATACATTGAAACAAGTCGACGACGAGCGGAAACGGCGTCTGGCAATCCTCGCGGACGCTGAGCGAAAAGAGGCCGAATTAGATGCACTTAAAGCGCTCACTGAGGCGCGCGTTAGCGACATCGTTGAGCTTCAATCTGATATTGATACCCGCGAGGACGAAGTAAAGCGCTTGCAGGAACTCGAACGTCAACAAGAAGCCCGAGCAATCATCGAAGTCGAAGGCGAAGGCGATCGCCAATACCTAACCGGACTTTACATGGGCGGTGAACACGTACTCATCGCTCTCGATGCGTCAGCGAGCATGCTGGCGGAATCCATCGTCAACGTCCTTCGACGTCGTCACATGAGCTATGAGCGAAAATTAGCCTCGCCGAAATGGCAGCGAGCACTGGCAACGGTATCCTGGCTAACCGCCCAAATTCCAGTAGAAAGTCACGTGCAGATCGTGACGTTCAATACCGCACTCGAATCGATATTTGAAACCAAGGATTGGGTTGCCGCCATCGATACCGATCGCATCGATGCCGCGATCGGAGACCTCTCCGAAAAGACACCGGAAAATGGCACCAATCTTTCAATCCTCGTTGATCACATTGCGACGATGGATCCACGACCCGATAACGTTTTCCTAGTCATCGACAGCCTTCCAACACAATCATCGCGCGCGCCGCGCAAGTCGGTCGTTACCGGGCCAAAACGTTTTGAGTACTTTCGTGAGGCCGTCGAAGAACTTCCTAAAGGCGTTCCGATAAACGTCATCATGTTTCCCATGGAAGGGGATCCCCAGGCAGCGGCTGCGTATTGGAATCTTGCCCGCATAACCGCGGGAACGTACATGTCCCCGTCACGAGATTGGCCATGAAAAAACGGCGAGCCATCGAGGAAATTGGACTCTCATTTCTGGACGTGATTTGTTGTGGTTTCGGCGCAATCATTCTCTTGCTCATGATTACTAAGATCGTCGCGCCGAGCGTACTCGAGGCAACCACCATTGATCTCGAAGGACAAGTTGCCAGTAAACGCGACGCGATCTTCGAAATACGTGGCCAATTAGAAACATTGACACGGCAATTAACCGAAAAAGAACGGGACTTTGACAACGAACTCCTGCAACTAGCCAAATTACAACAACAAACATCCGACATTCTCAGTAAGTTCGAAGCGACACAGGAAGTCGCTGATCAACAACTCACTGAGGAAGCTGAGATGGCCCGAGCAAAACAATCCCTAACCGACGAAATGGAACGCCTATTAGGAATGAACTTTAAGCGATCTAGTCAAACGATTGGCGGTATCACCGTTGACAGTGAACACATTATTTTTGTTATCGACAACTCCGGCAGTATGTACAACTACGCGTGGACTGCAGTCATCCGGAAGTTGCAAGAAACGCTCAACATCTACCCAAACGTCAAGGGCATCCAAGTACTAAACGATAACGGGGCGTATTTGTTTCCACGCTACGCACGAACCTGGATGTCCGACTCGCCCGCGCTCAGAAAATCCATAATTAACAAGCTGCGCAACTGGGACGCGTTTTCGAACTCTAGCCCCGTCGAAGGAATCGAAGAAGCGATCACCACTTTTTACGATCCGGGCAAAAGAATCAGTATTTACGTTTTTGGTGACGATTTTCAGGGAACCTCAATCGAACGAGTGGTCGACACCATCGATCAGATTAACGTCGCGGATGCCGAGGGAACTCGCCGTGTTCGAATTCACGCGGTGGGCTTTCCTGTTCTTTTCCAAGGACGAAGACACCCACCCAGTGTGTATCGATTCAGCGCACTCATGAGGGAACTCACCTACCGCAACAATGGCACCTTTGTCGGGCTCCCCTATATACAGTAGGCTCCCAAAGTCACGAGCCAAATTACCTGTCTCTTAGATGGAGGATGGATGGAACGGCGACTAGCTAATCTGCTCCTCGTTGTCGTATACGCGATCAGCTTTCACTGGGTTGCCGGGTGCTCATCCGACGCCTCAATCACGATTACAACCACCATCCCCAACCCATTGATTGAGCAAGTGTCAATCGACATAGCTGTCTATTACAACGACGAAATGTCGCAGTACGTGCACAACGAAGACCTCGGCAGCTATGGAAATCACACCATCGATCTTCGGTCTCAGATCTCCATCTTTAACCGCATCTTCGACGCCATGTTCACGTCCGTAACCTCTATAGAATCTATCGACAGCACCGAAGGCCAAGGGGTCGATGCCATATTGGTGCCATCGATCGAAAAGTTTCAGTTTGCGATTCCCGAGCAGACGCGCAAGGACTTTTACGAGGTGTGGATCCAGTACCGGTTCGAGCTATATGGATCCGATGGTTCGCTCATTCACAGCTGGCCCGTGACGGCATACGGCAAAGCGAACCGTTTAAACTACGGCGGTATGCAAAACGAGAAATCCCCCGCGCTGCGTGAAGCTGCCCAGTGGGCACTGCGCGATGCTGCAGCAAGCATATCGTTTAGTTTCGTCCGTCAAGACATCGTTCGTGACTGGCTCCAGCAGCGCGTCGCGTCATGACAACCAATCAAACGCATATCCTTCTCGTGTTGATCACGGCCTATTCGCTTACCGCGTGTGTTAATACGACGATCCAAGAAGCGAGGGAAGCAAGTACCAGCCTCAGTTCCCAAGAATCGATTGTGATACTCAGCCGAAAACACAAAACCAGTGGGGAAACCGAGAGCGATTTCGTGAGTTGCGTATCCGGAAAAACCGGTGGCGGCAACGATGCGCTTTCAGTCATGAGCGAGCGCGAATTCATGGATGAACTGTTCCCCTGGTTCGAACCTCGAACCGCACCCCTCAATATGAAGGATCTCACGGACGTCATTTCGCGGCCTCTGATTTCCGCAAGAATACGCGCTATCGGAGTTCGTTATCTTGTTTGGGTGGAAGGGACAACCGTACGATCAGAGGAAAGCGGTGCGTTGCAATGCACCGTGGTGAGCGGTGGCATCCCCGCGTGTTTTGGTTTCCTTTCGTGGGAATCAGGTTCCGACTACGAAGCGTCGATATGGGACATCAATCGGGGTATCAATGTCGGCAAAGTCAGTTCGGAAGCATCCGGCACGTCGATAGTACCGGCCCTGGTTGTCCCCATCCCATTTATCGCTCGAGTTCAGAACCAAGCCTGCATATCGCTAGCAGAACAACTTAAGACGTTCATCCGCACATAAGTTCTCGCGATAAGACCTAACCCCTGACTTCCAGAACTTCGCCAGTCGTCCGGCCGGGTTCAACCGCATACCACTCTTTGAGCGTGACATCCCAACGTTTTGCACATAGGTCCGCAAGTTCATAAAAAGTGGGCCTGCCGGGGTCTGCAATGACAATGCGTTTCGTACCGCCACGCAGCGCTCGCGCAATCAGGTTCCTAACAGGCTTGATCAGATTGTCCCAGAAACAAATGTCCGAACCGATGATCAGTTCCTGGTCACCAAGGTATCTTGCCGTTAGTTTTTCGTAGTGTGTTCTCTGAGGGCGGATCTTCACGCTGTTCAACGCAGCAATGACATCGAGGAACGGGAAGATATCCCGATCTGCGTCGACGCCGGTTACGTCCGCGCCGAAACGCTGTGCACAAAACACCGATGCCGAACCCCAACCACAGCCGATTTCCATAATCTTTGATCCTTTGGCGGGAGGATTGGATTGCAGATAGTCCATCAGGAGAAAACTCGCGCGCCACAATTTGTGTCCATGAACCGTCGGTTCGTATACGCGCATCAGGCGTCGAATTAACCGATGTTGTCGACGCAGGAGATAAATGCCGTAGGCTTGATAAACGTTAGCCTCAGGCATTCGCGTTAATTCCGGCATAGGCCCGTTTTCTCTTGTGGCTACACCGATCTTAACGCGCTACAACGACCGACAGAACCCGAACTCTTAGGCCCAGATAATACCTGAGTAAATTACTAGGTTATTCGCTAGAATAGTGCCTGGTTTGACTAGGAACGTCCCATGGCTAGCACGGACGACAACTCGCTAGATGGTCTCGTCGACCGCGAGTATGCCGCTGGATTCGTTACCGATATCGAAGCCGACACGCTTCCACCCGGTCTCGACGAGGACGTCATTCGCTTCATTTCGGCTCGCAAGAATGAACCAGAATGGTTGACACAATGGAGGCTCGACGCCTACCACGGTTGGCTGGAGATGGTTGAACCGAGTTGGGGACAGGTCCAGTTTCCGGCCATCGACTATCAATCGATTTCCTACTTCTCCGCACCGTCAGGGGACCAGCCGAAAACCTTAGAAGACGTCGACCCAGAGCTCCTCGCGACCTACGACAAGCTCGGCATTCCCCTGCACGAGCAGGCGGCTCTTGCGGGTGTGTCTGAACCGCAGCAAGCGCCAACCGTGGCCGTCGACGCCGTCTTCGATAGCGTTTCCATTGGTACAACGTTCAAGAAAGAGCTGCGTAAGGCTGGCGTGATTTTTTGTTCCTTCTCGGAGGCCGTTCATGACCACCCGGACTTGATTCGTAAGTATCTCGGGAGCGTGGTACCACGGGGAGACAACTTTTTTGCTGCGCTCAACTCCGCGGTCTTTAGTGACGGCTCTTTCGTTTACATTCCAGAAAATACGCGTTGTCCGATGGAATTATCCACCTACTTCCGCATCAATGAGCGCAACACGGGTCAATTTGAACGTACCCTAATCATTGCCGAACCCGGCGCATACGTTAGCTATCTGGAAGGTTGCACCGCCCCCATGCGGGACGAAAACCAATTGCACGCCGCGGTGGTCGAGTTGGTGGCTCTCGACGATGCAGAGATCAAGTATTCCACCGTTCAGAACTGGTACCCCGGAGACGAACATGGACGTGGCGGTATTTACAACTTCGTTACCAAACGCGGCGCCTGCCGCGGTGATCGCTCCAAAATCAGCTGGACCCAGGTGGAAACCGGATCCGCCATTACATGGAAATACCCCAGCGTGGTATTACGAGGTGACGATTCTGTTGGTGAATTTTATTCCGTCGCACTCACAAACAATCGTCAACAGGCCGACACGGGGACCAAGATGGTTCACCTTGGAAAGAATACCCGTAGCACGATTATCTCAAAGGGAATTAGTGCGGGTCAGAGCTCAAACGCCTACCGCGGACTCGTCAGAATGAACCCCGGAGCGGCGAAAGCACGCAACTACACCCAATGTGACTCGCTTCTCATCGGCGAACAATGCGCCGCGCACACGTTCCCGTACATCGAATCGCGGCGACGCGACGGCGTAATCGAACACGAAGCAACCACTTCCCGCGTAAGCGACGAACAACTATTCCTGTGCCGTCAACGCGGCATCGAGCCTGAAAAAGCCGTCTCGATGATTGTTAACGGCTTTTGCCGAGACGTGTTCAGAGAGCTTCCCATGGAATTCGCTGTCGAAGCCGGAAAGTTACTCGAAGTCAGTCTTGAAGGGGCCGTGGGTTGAGTCTCCTGAAAATCAGCAACCTGGTCGCAAGCGTTAACGATCAACCGATATTGCGCGGCATTGAACTTGAAGTTTGCGCCGGTGAGGTTCACGCGATTATGGGACCCAACGGATCCGGTAAGAGCACTCTCGCTAACGTGATTGCAGGCAAGGAAGATTACCAAATCGATCAAGGACGTATTGCGCTCGAGGGACAAGAAATAACGGCGTTAAGTCCGGAGGAACGCGCACACCGAGGTTTATTCCTGGCCTTCCAATACCCAATTGAAATTCCCGGCGTCTCCAACATGGAATTTTTGAAGGCCGCTGTTGACAGTCACGCGCGCGCCACTGGAAAGCCCGAAATTTCAACCGTTGATTTTATGAAGACAGCGAGGAGCGCAGCGGAGCAGCTCGGACTCAATCCGGAATTCCTTAAACGTGGAGTCAACGAAGGCTTCTCGGGTGGTGAAAAAAAGCGAAACGAAATCTTGCAGATGCTGATGCTGAATCCAAAAGTTAGCATTCTCGATGAGACCGATTCAGGACTCGACATCGATGCGCTCCGAACCGTGGCTAACGGCGTCAGTGCGTTCTCCAACGAAACAAACGCCGTGGTACTCGTGACTCATTACCAGCGTTTGCTGGACCACATCGAGCCTGACTTCGTCCACGTCATTGCTAACGGCACCATCGTACGGTCGGGAGACCGTTCGCTTGCACTCGAACTCGAAGAGAAGGGTTACGGTTGGCTGGAGGATCCGTAAATGGCGCTCGTCGACGCAGTCTCCGTGATTGAATCGTTAGAAGCGCTTGAGCCGCATTACCTCCCCTGGCTGGACAGGCGCGGCGCGTTAGCTGCACTGAAAGAAGGGACGTTGCCACGACCAAATAGTGAATCGTGGAAATATACGGATCCCGCGCCTTTCTTCGATCCCGAAGACGACGCATTGGACGTTGAAGCTAAAGATACCGTTTCGGTTCCCGACTCGCCCTCCGGTGTCATCGATTTCGAATCGGACGAGGCCCGTGAAATAGTCCTTAGTCATATTAACCAAGCCGTCGACCAAAGACGGTACCCCTTGGCGGCTATCAGCTACATGAAGATTGATTGCGGTTTGGTCATTCACGTAACGCCCGGAGACCAGACTCAAAGCATCCGACTTGGAGATCTCCGAGGCCGTTTCCAACGCGTCCTGGTTATCGTGGGGGCCGGAGCTCATCTCGACCTCATCGAGACGACGACCGGATCTAATCGCGTCGTGGAATGTTTCGTCGCACCGGATGCGGAACTCCGACACCGTCGGCTTCAACCGGCAGGAACCGGTATCGACTACAACCTCGTCGCGGTCAATATCGCCGAACACGGCTCCTACCGTCTTTCCCAATATTCCAGCGGCGCGCGTCTCCGCCGTAATGATGTCAGCGTAAATATTCTAGGCGAAGGCGCTGATGCCGAATTGACAGGCGCATGGCAACTCAACGAAGCGCTGCATCTCGATAATCAAATTTCTGTCAACCATCTGGTTCCCGGCGGCACCAGTCGCCAGCATTTTCGCGGTAACGTTGACGGTCGAGCTAAGTCGATCTTCAACGGTCGCATTTACATCGCCGCCAATGCCCAACGGACGAACGCGACGTTAACCAATCGCAACCTCGTCGTGAGCCCCGAGGCAGAGGTGTATACGAAACCTGAACTCGAAATTTACGCGAACGATGTCGTCTGCTCACACGGTGCAACCGTCGGGCAACTTGATGCTGATGCACTCTTCTATTTTCAATCGCGGGGTATCGAGGAAGAAGAAGCCCGATCCATCTTGATGAAAGGATTTCTCAAAGAGGTCGTCTCCCATGAGGACGGCCGAGCATTACTGGGAATTGAGACCTAAATCCATGAGTTTCGATGTGGAATCGGTACGAGCAGATTTTCCGTTAATCGCGGGCAGCGACGCGATCTATCTCGACAACGCCGCGACAACACAAAAACCGAGAGTCGTGCTCGATGCCTTGCGTATTTACTATGAAACGTACAACGCAAACGTCCATCGGGCAGCTCATCATCTGAGCGATAAAGCGACCGACGCCTTCGAACGATCACGACAAGTTCTAGCCCACCGGATCAATGCAAAACATGCGCACGAGATTATTTGGACGAGAGGCACGACCGAGGCAATCAACCTTGTTGCGGCATGTTATGCCCAGTCGCGACTTAAGCAAGGAGACGAGGTCCTTATCTCCGAGATGGAGCACCACTCGAATATCGTGCCGTGGCAGATTGCGTGTGCTCAGACCGGGGCGTCCCTAAAAGCCGTTCGCGTTCGACCTGATGGCGTACTCGATCTCGATGACTTCGCCGCAATATTGAGCGACGCAACACGTATCGTTGCGATCGCCCACGTTTCCAACGCACTTGGAACGATCAACCCAATAGAACACATCATCGACTTGGCCCATTCCCACGATGCCGAAGTACTCGTCGACGGGGCCCAAGCGGCGGCGCACCTACCCCTCGACGTCCAGGCGCTGGGTTGCGACTTTTACGCGTTCTCCGGCCACAAAGTCTACGGTCCTACTGGGATCGGAATTCTGTACGGCAAAGAATCTCTTCTCGACGCTATGCCACCTTGGCAAGCCGGGGGCGAGATGATCGAGGAAGTCCGACTGGAGGGAACTACCTATCAAAGCCTGCCCTACAAGTTCGAAGCCGGGACACCCAACATCGCTGGCGCTATCGGCTTGGCAGCGGCGATTAAATACATTAATGGATTAGACGGAGATTCGTTGATCAGCCATGAGCAGCAGTTACTTCATTGCGCAACCGACGGCCTCGACGCCATAGAGGGCGTTCGTATCGTTGGAACCGGGTCAGCAAAAGGTCCCGTTGTCTCGTTTTTGGTTGAAGGCTCGCACCCCTCGGACATAGGCACGCTGTTAGACCAACAAGGCGTCGCAGTTCGAACCGGTCACCACTGCGCTATGCCGTTGATGGAGGCGTTAGATTTACCAGGTACCGTTCGAGCCTCCTTTAGCCTGTATAATCGCCCGTCCGATGTCGACCGCCTAATCGAAAGCGTGGAAAAGGCACGCAGTTTTGTTTAGGTAGAGGGAGCTTGCGCTATGACCACACATGTATATGACCCAACCGCGATTTCAATGACGCCTGCGGCCCAGGATCACGTGGGACAACAGATTGCGCGCGAGGGTGCGACGGGACTTCTTCTGAGTGTCACGGATAGTGGCTGCAACGGCTACATGTATGAACTCACCTACCTCTCAAAAGCCCCGAAAGCTTCCAAGAGGTTTGACTTCACCGGGGAAGTTCGTGTCTACGTTCAGGAAACGAATTGGGAAGTCGTTTGTGGAACCGAAATCGACTACGTGACCGAGGGACTCAACTCGTCTCTCAAATTCAATAACCCCAATGCCGACACACTCTGTGGCTGCGGAGAGAGCTTTTCTATCCGTGGAACGTAGACTCGTTCCCTTAAAAAGAACGGTGGAAGCAAGGTTGGTGCCGACCGGAACGCCCACGACCATTCCAGAAGGAACCTTTGTCACGCTAACGCAATCGCTAGGCGGAACGTATACCGTCGTCCATGAAGGCAACATGGCGCGTATCGATGGCGAAGACGCCGACGCATTAGGGTTCGAGCCTGAAGTCATGAGCTTCGACGAGCCCGACGATGGCAAACCCTCAGAAAGTCAGGTGTGGGAAGCTCTACGAAGCGTTCACGATCCTGAAATTCCAGTGAACATTGTCGACCTCGGCTTAATTTATAGCTGTCGTATAGACGACGCCCGAGTTTCCATCGATATGACGTTGACCGCTCCAGGATGCGGGATGGGCCCAGTACTGGTTCAGGACGTCGAACGTCGCGTTGGCGTCGTGCCTTTTGTCGATGACGTCAACGTCGAGCTGGTCTTCGACCCGCCTTGGTCTCGAGACCGAATGACTGATGAAGCACAACTCGAATTAGGCCTGTTCTGACACCGATCGCGACGATGGTCGATCTCGACAATATCAAGACGACGTTTGCGTTTTTTGACGATTGGGAAGACAAATACCGGTTCCTCATCGATTTGGGGAAGGCCGTGCCAGCTCTTCCGTCTGAATTCCGAATCGCTGAGAACCTCGTCCGAGGGTGCCAAAGTCAAGTTTGGTTGTTGGGAGAATACGATGCTGAACAACACCGGCTAAAGCTTCAAATCGATAGCGACGCGCACATTGTCAGAGGATTAATTGCGATTGTACTTGCTACGTTTGATGGGCAATCACCCAACGAGATCGTCGACTATGACATCGAAAACTTGTTCGAAGAACTTGATCTCTTGAATCATCTGAGCGTGACGAGGGGTAACGGACTGCGGGCCTTGGTCAAGCGCATCAACGACACTGCCTGCAGTTACCTCACAAATTGACCAGCACCGCCAAGCTTTGATACTGTATATATATACAGTTTTCTACGTTCGCGATGCCCACCGAAATCCACGTTTATCTCTGCCCAGACAACGGCAATTTGCCACAACGGGTATCAATCGACGATTGGAACGCCTTCGAAAGGGGCGACCAGCCAATCGCTCCCATCAACAATCGAGATCCGATCAAGGCGCACCAAATCAAATTTCTGTTGATGACGATCCGCGATCGTTTTTGTGAGCTCGCCGAGCCGTTACGCGTTGAGGTTGATCAGTTCGGATTCGTGCAAAAACGTGCGTTGTTTTGGAGGCTGTTGGAGGGCCACGGTCCATCCATTGTTGATGGCCGTCATCGATTCATGCAGCGTTACCTCAACCACGCCCATCAATGGGATTTGGGGGCTGCAGTGCTAGACGAAGCCTGTCGCCAATCAGGAGTTCAAAAACTTCCCTCGGTATAGCGTCGTCCCTTCGTTGAGTTGCACTTCAGGTCTGAGCCCACCTGAGGGACAAACATCAATTAAGGGCCTGG
>ENA-UPTF01000265-UPTF01000265.1-marine-metagenome-genome-assembly--contig:-NODE-265-length-37429-cov-6.657261_pt1 | contig 37429 bp, 32 predicted proteins | sample MGYA00238166_ERZ767019 | MGnify/ENA primary metagenome ERZ767019 (study PRJEB28930, sample SAMN06266391) | marine metagenome | isolation source: Sea water from 250 m depth | place: Atlantic Ocean | study... | reverse complement strand
TAGTTTCATCATTCTTTTATACCTTATAGGGGTATTATGTTCATGTCAAGCTAAAAAAATAATTATTTTTCCCATTGAAACTTTTCCAGACTATGTGAAGGTAAAATTGTGTCTTTCAGCTTTATTTTTCTTTTCTTCACTTTTTGCGGGACCTCATCTTGCGTGCAACGCTAATCATCACAAACTGCGATAAATCTTCCGCTAGCTATTTAAAAATTAAATAAACCTTCATTTTTGGAAAACACCATTTAACTTATTTCTTCAAAAACAAAAACCACGACCCATCCAGTAAGCGTTGCGGAAACAGGAATGAGGTGGTAATGGGTAATTGTTAAATAGATTAAGAAAGTTATTTTACCTAAAACCAACTCCATCATCTCCTGTGATTGACCCCCACTAATTCTTAGCAAAAACTTACCTTCACAACCTACCCACAATTCTTGTAAAATCCAACTAAACACTAAGAAAATAAAACAATTGACAAGGGGCTACTTTACTTGTATAGTTTCAGCCAACATCTTTAAGGAAAATAAAGGGAATACATGGCAAAGAGTTACTACAAGAAGATTCAGGGTGTACGCTATGACAGAGCCCTATTGGAAGCAGCGGAAGGGCGGATTTACGGTCAGGGAGACGGTCGCATTTCCCAGAAGGATGCAGAAGAAATTGTCGAGTTGTCCAAGGACGGCGGGCGGATCACGGAAACGGAACTCAGAACTCTCAAGTATATCAGTAAGAACTACCATTTCACGCAAAAGGCTGCTGCGTGGTTTGCCGGCAAACTTCCTGATATAGAAAAGGCCGTGGATCCCGATCAATTCGACCAGGCTCAGCCGCTCACTCAACAGCAGCCGGAACTTGATAAAGCTTCATCTCCTCTTCCGGAACTTGATAAAGCTTCATCTCCTCTTCCGGAACAGGATCAATCGACTGTGACGACTTCGCAATCGGAGGAATTTACCCCAGTAGAGGAACCCATCGTACGCATTCCGCATTTGATCTGGGGAGTTCTGCTGTTTGTCGCTATTCTAGTTGGTGTGGTCTTATATCAGGGGGCGATAAAAGAAATCGAAACTCTTGAGTTAAAACTCTCGGCAGTTCCAAGCATACAAGAATTGGAGCAACAGGTCTCTGACCTTCAAAGCGAGCGAAGTGCCTTGCAAACCATAGTCAGTGAACTCAAACAGAAGGTTGCGGAAACTAACAGTGATCAAGCGCAATTTCAAAAGGGCCTCCGCGCCGAGCAAGACAGGCTGGCGTCCGCGAGTTCAGAAATTACCAACCTGCGTTCTGAGGTGCAAGCCTTGCGCGACGAGCGAAGTGCCTTGCAAACCATAGTCAGTGAACTCAACCAGAAGGTTGCGGGGCAGGGTCCAGTGTGCTCCCCCTCCCGCTCTGGGACACTCTGCGTTTGGTAAATATTTCGGCAGGATTGAGCCATCTGCATAGCCTACAGAGTTTTTTCCCTGACAGAACTTCTCGAGGCGCTGGAGAGGTTACCTGCGGCGTCAATCGCATAAACCTTGTAGGTACCGTCCGCAAGACCCGAGGAAAATGCATGATGTAGTCACATCGTTTTCTCCTCAAAAGAAATGTGTAATGAAAAACAGCAGTAATTCAATCTCTACCGCTCTAATTCCCACTATACCCCTGGATTATCAGGAATATCCAATTGAAGAAGTTCAGCGTCGTTCGCTGGAGTACTACGAAAATATGAAGCGGCGTCGAACGGTTCGCGATTTTTCCAGGCGTAAAGTACCTCTTGATATTATTGAAAATTGTTTACGTACAGCAGACACTGCCCCGAACGGAGCAAATCAGCATCCATGGCATTTTGTCGTGGTCTCTGATCCGGAAATTAAGCTTCAAATCCGGGAGGCTGCGGAAAAGGAGGAGCAGGATTTTTACAAAAGCCGCGCAAGCAGAGAATGGCTCGAAGCTCTTGCACCACTGGGAACGGATGAAAACAAACCCTTTTTAGAAACTGCTCCTTATTTGATTGCCATTTTTGCCAAGGTATATGGTCTTGACGAAAAAGGGAAACGTGTCAAACACTATTATGTAAATGAGTCAGTGGGAATTGCCACAGGATTATTGATCAGCGCCATTCACCATTCAGGATTGGCTTCACTTACCCATACTCCAAGCCCAATGCGTTTCCTTAACCAAATCCTGGAGCGTCCGGAAAGGGAACGCCCCTTTTTATTACTGGTCGTAGGATATCCTGCCGCAGATGCCAGAGTTCCGGATATTCAGAGAAAATCTCTGCCGGAAATTTCTACATATTTTTGAGGGAAGATCATCAGGAAAAAGCAACATGCAGAGATGAATCATCAACAATTTCCCAGGACACATGCTTCTGAAGGAAGTTCAATTTCAATAGTGGCATGATCAATTCCCATTTTCCGTGTCTGCTCGCGAATTTGGTTTTTGAGTTGAACCTGAGTCTCCTGATCAGGAATTTGACTAATCACCACATGCAAGCTGAGCACATGGTATTTACCATCCAGCGACCAGGCGTGTACGTCATGTACATCTTCTACGCTATTCATTAAACGCAGTTCACTTTCAAGTGCGTCAAGGTCAAGGTCTTCCGGATTGGATTGCAAAAATATTCTGGCAACACGTCTCAAACTTCGGAAAACATTCCATAAAATAAAGAGCGTCACTCCCAGTGCCATCAATGGATCCAGCCAGGGAAAATTGCCGAAATGCATTACAATACTAGCAATCAGTACGACTGTCCAACCGAGGACATCTTCCAGCAAATGTCATCTCACCATTGTTGCATTCAGGGACTGACTTTTTCGATTGCGTCAAAAAGCAAAACCATTAAACACAATTCCCAGCAATGCCAGCCAAAACATACCTGTTGCGTCAACAATCTGTGGTTCAAACAGGAGTGGGATGACATGTACAATAACCACAATCGAACCTGCCAGAAGGACCACTCCATTGATCAGCGCGGCCAAAAGTGATAAACGTCCATAACCATAGGAAAACCGCTGATCTCTTTCCTTTCCCGACGCTTTCTGTAAATACCACGCGAGTAACAACGCCAATGAATCACCTGCATCGTGCAAAGCATCCGCTAAAATAGCGACGCTGTTTGTCCATAATCCTCCCGCAATTTCAATCAGCGTGAAAGTAAAATTTAGCAGAAACGCGCCGCCGAGTGCTTCAACATCTCCTGAATGATGATGACCATGTTCATGGTGATTTTTGACGTTTCCGCTTTCCATTTTTCTGTAGTTTTTTTATTATAATTCACTTACTTAAAAAGTATAACTAATAACAGCTGGCAAAAAAAATATGTCTGAAATACACGAATTTTCTCCATTGATTATATCTTTCTTAAAGGTTCATTTTTCTTCAGATTCTGGCAATAAAAACTCAACTCCAGCTGGTGGAAGAATAGCATGAAAACCCAAACCCCTCAAACAATTTATCTCAAAGATTACAGGCCTCCACAGTTTTTGATCGATACTGTGGATTTGCACATTGATTTAGCTGAAGAATGGACGACAGTAAAAGCAGAATTGAATTTCAGGCGAAATCCTGCTTCCTCTGAAAACAGTAAAACACTGGTACTCAATGGACAAAAGATGGAACTTATGGCTGTCATTCTGGATAAAGTGGAACTGACGCAGGATCAGTATCAAGTTGATGAATCTCAACTTACAATTAATGATGTTCCGGAAAAATTTGTACTGTCAACGGAGGTCCGGATTCAACCGCAAAACAACACCGAGCTTGAGGGTCTTTACAAATCCAGCAAACTGTTCTGCACTCAATGCGAATCAGAAGGTTTCCGTAAAATAACATATTTCCTGGACCGTCCGGATGTCATGTCACTTTACAGCACGACCATTTCCGCCGATCGGCAGCTCTATCCGGTGATGCTTTCAAATGGAAATATGCTCAACAGCGGAAAACTAACTGACGGCCGACACTGGGTAAAATGGGAAGATCCTTTCCCAAAACCGGCTTATCTTTTCGCGCTGGTCGCCGGAGATTTACTGCACATTGAGGACTCATTCCGGACATCTTCCGGACGTGAGGTGAAATTACAAATATACGTTGAAGCGGAAAATATTGAATTTTGCGATCACGCCATGCGCTCGCTCAAAGAGTCGATGCGCTGGGATGAAGAACGTTTCGGGCGGGAGTATGACCTTGATTTGTTCATGATTGTAGCAGTCAATGATTTCAATATGGGAGCCATGGAAAACAAAGGGCTCAATATTTTTAATTCCAAGCTGATCCTTGCTTCTCAGGAAACTGCGACTGACACAGATTTCTACAATATCCAGGGTGTGGTTGGACACGAATATTTTCACAACTGGTCTGGAAATCGTGTCACCTGCCGTGACTGGTTTCAACTGAGCCTCAAGGAAGGTTTCACCGTTTTCCGTGATCAGGAATTTTCCTCAGACCTGAATTCCAGAGCAGTGCAGCGTATCGCAGACGCGGACCGCCTGCGTGTACATCAGTTTCCTGAAGACGCCGGACCGATGAGTCATCCGATACGTCCTGATTCTTACATGGAAATCAATAACTTCTACACCATGACAGTTTATGAAAAAGGTGCTGAGGTTGTACGTATGATCTATACTCTGCTGGGTCGAGAAAATTTTCGCAAAGGCACTGATCTTTATTTTGATCGACACGATGGACAAGCAGTGACCTGTGACAATTTTGTCGCAGCAATGGAAGATGCAAACGGAGTTGATTTACAGCAATTCAGGCGCTGGTACGGTCAGTCAGGCACACCGGAACTCCACATCCGCGGCTCACATGATCCGGAGGCAAAAACATATTCCCTGACAGTTCGGCAATCGTGTCCGGATACTGCCGGACAAAAAGGATTCGGCGCAGAGAAATCCAAGAATGACGAGCATGAAAAACAAACAGCACCGGTTGAAATTCAAAACTCAAAACAAAATGCTCATCACTCTTTCCAAAAACAACCGTTTCACATTCCTTTAGCGTTGGGTTTGCTTGCAGCAGACGGTGACACTCTGCCGTTAAAATTAACTGGCTGTACTGCTGAAAAAAATCAGGACACAATCATCCTGGAACTCCGCAAGCAAAGTGAAACTTTTGTCTTTGAGAACATTCCCGCAGCGCCAGTTCCATCACTTTTGAGGGGATTTTCTGCACCGGTAAAGCTGCTTTTTGATTACAGCATTGCTGACCTAGCCTTTTTACTGGCCAATGACACTGACGAATTTAACCGCTGGGAAACAGGTCAGCAACTGATGATCCGAATTTCACTGGAACAAATACAGCGTTTTCAAAATCATGAGCCATTTAACCTACCCTCGGAATTGGAAAATGCTTTCCGGAGTCTCCTGAACCAAACTCAGGAGGGCGATTCCGCACTTTTGGCGCTGGCATTAAGTTTTCCAAATGAACCATATTTGGGTGAGTTCATGGACGTAATTGATGTGGACGCGATTCATGAGACACGTACATTTCTACGCAAAGAACTGGCACAAAAACTACAGCCTGAATTTGAAAAAACTTATCTGGAATTTCAGGAAGAAGGCGCATTCAAAATCGATCAACATTCGATGGGACGGCGTAGTTTGAAAAATGTCTGTCTCAGTTATTTATCAGAATTGGGAAGTTTGGATATCCGCAAGTTGACACAAACTCAATTCCGTAAAAACGAAAATATGACTGACGTTGCAGGCGCGCTTGGAGTGCTGACTCATCTGGATTGTCCGGAACGTGAAACGGCTTTTAGCGAGTTTGAAAACAGGTGGCGAAAAAACACGGTGGTGATGGACAAGTGGTTTGCTTTGCAGGCAATTTCATGTCTGCCAAAAACACTGGATCATGTGCGAAAATTGACGAGCCACTCTGCATATGAAGAAAATAATCCTAACAAAATTCGGGCGTTGATCAGTACGTTTTCACGCTTTAATCAGTTGAGATTCCATGCTGGGGACGGCTCCGGTTATGAGTTTATTTCAGAACAGGTTTTGAGGCTAGATCCACTGAATCCACAAATTGCAGCACGGCTGGTAAGTGTTTTCAATAACTGGGAAAAATTTACTGAAACACATAAAACAAAAATGAACTATCAACTTCAGAAAATTGTTAAAACACCAAAACTTTCCGGAGACGTTTTTGAAATTGTTTCTAAGGCACTTGGTTAATTTTGGCTTTTTACAGGCCTTTTTCTGAGCAGATTTAAAAGCTGCAGTTCACAAATCAATTCTAAATACTTGATGCTCAGAAATAAACAAACAACTTTTTATTGACAGTAATTTTATTTCTGATATAGTAGCGGCTCTAATAAATTCTGTTCAAAATAAATTGGACGCAAACAATCAACCATAATAAGGAGCAATATGAAGAAACTCATTATTAATTACACCATGGCATTGTGTCTGGTTGTAATTCCGTCGTTAGCATTGGCGATTGAGGGGAAACTCACAATCGTCACTTCCTATCCACCTGACACGACGAACACTGTCAAAAAAGTCTTCGAGGCAAAATATCCTGGAATTCAGGTGGAAATGCTGAAGAAAAAAACCACCGCAGGCATTAAATACTTACAAGAGACAGCAGCCAACAACACTTCTGATATGTTCTGGGCCTCTGCACCGGATGCTTTTGAAGTTTTGAAAGGCGATAATCTGTTGCAAAAATATGAAGTGAAGGTCGGCGGAATTCCCGAAAAAGTGGGAGCCTTTCCGATTCATGATCCTGATGGCTATTATAAAGGCTTTGCCGCATCCGGTTACGGCATCATGTGGAACACCCGTTACATGAAGGCCAAAAAACTTCCTATTCCAAAACGCTGGGCTGACCTGGCTAAGCCTGTTTACCACGGCCACGTCGGCATGTCTGCACCTTCACGCTCCGGAACGACTCATTTGACTGTGGAAACTCTTTTACAAGGTGAAGGCTGGGAGAATGGCTGGTCCTTGTGGAAGGCAATCGCGGGAAACTTTAAGACCGTCACCGAACGTAGTTTTGGTGTACCAGATGGAGTGAATTCAGGACAGTTTGGACTTGGTGTCGTTATTGACTTTTTCGGACTTTCTTCTCAGGCTTCCGGATTCCCGGTTGAATTCCTCTACCCACCTGTAACAACATTGGTTCCAGCTAACATAGCAATCGTCAAAGGTGCACCAAATCGTGCAGCCGCAGCTGCCTTCATTGAGTTTCTGTTGTCGGTCGAAGGACAGGAAGTACTACTCGATCCAAAGATCCGCCGCCTGCCTGTGAATCCGGATACTTATGCCAAAGCACCCGCAGACTTTCCTAATCCGTTTAAGGACAAAACTCTCGGTGCTGCGGTAAAATTTGATCTGATGCTGTCAAAAGGCCGCTACAATGTGATCAACTCAATGTTTGATGTGATGATCACTTATCGTCTTGATGAATTGCGCGCAGCAACTAGGGCGATCCAGAAAGCTGAGGAAAAACTTCAATGGTCTTTGATTGATGGCGTAGCCAACGCACCAAATGATGAAGCCAAGAAACTCATCCAGGAAGCTCGTGCTCTGGTCGATGCCTTGCCAATCACTGAGTCAAAAGCAGGTGAGAAAGGTTTCAACAGTATCTTTAAAAAGAAACGTAAAAAAGCCACCACCAAGGTCTCCGGCCGTCAGGCCGAGGTCGAGCAGGAGTGGGACAGTCAAGTCAAAGCAAACTATGCTCAGGCTGAAAAGCTGGCCGGGCAAGCAGCTGCATTGTTCTAATCTTTGTTTCTTCTGAACCCGGCACATCGTGCGCCGGGTTCTATGCTCTTGAGTATTTCAAAGAATTCCCAGATCATTAAGGACATGCGTTCCTTATCACGTCATCAGATTGGTCCAGCCAGTGTGGCGTTGTTGCTGGGTGCCTTCCTGTTTGTCTTCCTGATTATTCCGGTTGCCAAAGTTATTTTTGTCGCCTTTCAAGATCCCAATACAGGTGCACTTACGCTGATCAATTTTAGCGATTTTTTTCTCGCATCGCTGTTTCAGGAGTCCTTCGTAAACTCACTTTACGTCGCGGTAATGTCGGTTGTGTTCGCTTCAGTGATTGCGTTGCCTCTTGCATATTTCACCACCCGTTTCAACTTCAGCGGAACCCTCTTGATCCAGACGCTAGGTGTGATTCCATTGATCATGCCCCCTTTCGTTGGGGCGGTCGCCATGTTGCTGTTGTTCGGAGAGAATGGATCTATCAATCTGTTGTTTGATGAATGGTTCGGATTCACCATCCCGTTTATGGAAGGTTTGAACGGGGTCATCATGGTTGAAAGCATTCATTATTTCCCCTTCATTCTGATAAACCTCTCGGCTGCACTTAACAACATTGACCGGAGCATGGAAGAATCTGCTCAAAATCTTGGAGCAAATGGTATCCGCTTATTCCGGCGTATAGTATTTCCTCTGGCAATGCCGGGTTATGTAGCAGGCGCATCTCTGGTGTTTCTCAAGGTGTTCGACGATTTGGGTACGCCGTTACTGCTCAATGTCAACAAAATGCTGGCTCCTCAAGCCTATTTGCGCATCACATCTATCGGCATTTCCGACCCTATGGGTTATGTCATTTCAGTAATCCTGGTTGTGTTTTCACTTTTGTCGCTCTGGACTTCGTTTCTGGCGCTACGCGGCAAGGACTACTCAACGGTTCAGAAGGGTGGTGGCGGATTGATGAAGCGCGACTTGAATCCGTTTGAGAAAGCCGGTTGTTATGCGGTAGTGATTCTCATTCTGCTTATGGTCTTATCTCCACATTTCGGCTTGGCGATTCTATCATTTGGCACAGTTTGGTCTTACAGTGTCTTACCCGACGCCTATACTTTTCAACACTACCTGCAAATGTTTTCCAGTTCGACGCAGCTCATCAGTAATACACTGCTTTATGCAGGGCTCGCCGCAACGATTGATGTGTTACTGGGGACAGTGATTGCCTATCTGGTCTGGCGAACCAATCTGTTCGGGCGCAAATGGCTCGATTTCGTTGCAATGGGAGCAGTTGCTATTCCCGGAGTCGTGCTGGGCATTGGCTACTTGCGTACCTTTCACGAGTTCAACGTACCGATCATCGACAAGCCACTGGCCTCGTGGTGGGTCATCATCGTGGTGGCACTGGCCATTCGTCGCTTGCCCTACGCGCTCCGGGCGTGTGTCGCGGCAATGCAACAGATCAGCATAGCCCTTGAGGAAGCCGCAGAAAACCTGGGAGCCAACAAAAGACGCACTGTCTTTCGAATAGTAGTACCCTTAATGTCTGGTGGAATAGTAGCCGGTTTTATTACCAGTTTTGCGACAGCATCCGTAGAATTATCTGCAACCCTCATGCTGGTTTCTACAGAATCCGATGCTCCTCTGGCCTATGGCATCTATGAATTCATGCAGTCTGCATCCGGACGCGGTCCGGGGGCAGCACTTGGCATTGTTGCGGTTGTAATTGTCGGTGCGGCTACATATGCTTCTCACCGTTTCATCAAATCAAAAAATGTAGAATTTACCACCGAAGTAACGGTTGCTACCGGAGAATAAATATGGAAAACAACATGAATGACGCCGTCAACATTACTATCAATAATCTAAGCCTTGCGTTTGGCAAGACCGGGGTGCTGAAAGGCGTGAATCTCGAGATAGAACCTGGGGAACTGTTTTCTTTTCTTGGTCCTTCAGGTTCCGGCAAATCAACTCTTTTACGCGCCATTGCCGGATTCGGTCCACGTCCTCAAGGCAGTATCTTCATTGGAAAAGAAGAGGTCACTCAGCAACCTCCCTGGAAACGCAACGTCGGTATGGTCTTTCAAAGCTATGCACTATGGCCACATATGACCGTACGGAAAAACGTGGCCTTTGGGTTGGAGGAGCACCATGTCTCCGCAGGCAAAATCCAAGAGCTGGTAGATGAAGTCTTGGAAATGGTGGACTTGTTGTCATTGGCCGATCGTCGACCTTCTCAACTCTCAGGAGGTCAACAACAGCGTGTGGCTCTGGCACGTACCATTGTTGTAAAACCAAGGGTCTTGCTTTTGGATGAACCGCTTTCCAACCTCGACGCGAATTTACGGGTACAGATGCGTCGTGATATTTTGGAATTGCAACGTAAACTGCAAATCACCACAATCTTTGTCACCCACGATCAGGAGGAGGCAAACACAATTTCCGACCGTATTGCCGTACTCAACCACGGTATCATTCAGCAAGTTGGTTCGCCGTTAAAACTTTATGATGAACCATCCAACCGTTTTGTTGCAAATTTTCTTGGCTCCGTCAATTTGATCGACGGCACGGTGCAACACGAGAACAACGGTTATTTATTTAAAGTCCCGGACGGCACCTCTTTCCCCCTTGGTAATAATGAAATAAAACAAGGCGATTGCACCGCCATGTTTCGACCACAAAACTTACAAATAACTCGTGGTAAAGACGAATCAACAGGAGCCAAAATCCAGCTATCGGGACGGGTCGAACACCGTGAATTTCTAGGTAGCAGAATCCGTTATTCAGTCATAGTTGGTGAACAAATCCTGCTGGTGGACGACATTCACGAGGCCAACTGTACCACAATTGAGGTCGGAGAAACAGTGTCACTCCAACTGGAAAGCGATTTGGTACGGATACTTCATGATTAGAAGACTTCAATAAAGGAATCTGCACCTCTACCGAAAGTGTCAGGTAGTGATTTTAATTACAGTTGTTCTCTCCTTCACTCCGGTAAACAATTTACCTGATTAGAATTTAATACATTGACTAACCTGCCCAAAGCATCAACTATTATTTCTACCTTTATTGACAGAACATACAAATTAAATGGCATAGTTTTCAGGCTTCAGTTATAATTTCCGAAACGGTATTACAACCTCTCTAAATCATATCCATAAACTGAACAAAACTCTTTTTTCAAGTATATAAAAAAGCAACATATTCAATCTTTAATTCACTAAACATGTATAAAACATGGATCCAAAATTTTATAAATTTGATACATTAAGTTTACACGGAGGACAGCGTCCGGATACTGAAACAGGAGCACGGGCCGTACCGATATATCAGACGACCTCCTATGTTTTTCAGGACAGTGACCACGCAGCGGCACTGTTTAATCTTGAACAGGGCGGCCATATTTACAGCCGCATTTCAAATCCGACAGTGGCAGTCCTTGAAGAACGGATTGCTGCACTGGAAGGCGGAACCGGAGCAGTGGCTACCGCCTCGGGACAAAGTGCTCTATTTGCAACGATTTTGACGCTGATGGGACAAGGCAATCACATAGTTGCTTCAGCTTCACTTTATGGAGGAAGCGTCAATTTGTTCCAGCACACACTGCCGCGTTTCGGTATTGAAACCACTTTTGTCAATCCACGAAAACCGGAAGATTTCAGGAAAGCAATTCGTCCCGAAACACGCCTGGTATTTGGTGAAATTATCGGCAATCCGGGGCTGGAAATTCTGGATGCCCCTGCAGTTGCAGAAATTGCACACGGGGCGGGTTTGCCATTGATGATTGATGCAACATTCAACACACCTTATTTGTGCAAACCACTGGAGATGGGAGTTGATTTGGTTTCTCACTCTGTCACAAAATGGATGGGTGGTCATGGCGTTGCGCTGGGTGGAGTGGTGGTTGAAGGCGGACGCTTTGATTGGGAAAAGGAGGGCAAGTTTCCAACACTCACCGAACCTTACGCTGGATATCACGGCATTAATTTTTTTGAGGAATTCGGCCCACAGGCTTTTTCGATGCGCATGCGCTCCGAAGCAATGCGGGACTTTGGTCCGGCGATGAGTCCGCAAAACGCATTTTATCTTTTACAGGGCTTGGAAACTTTACCGGTACGTATGGAACGGCACATCAGCAACACTGAAAAGTTGCTCGAGTTTCTACAGGCAAGTGAGCAGGTTGCCTGGGTCACGCATCCAACTTTACCTGAACATCCCGATTATGAACTTGCTTCCAAGATTTTACCCAAAGGTGCAGGATCGATTGTTTCTTTTGGAGTAAAAGGAGGACGGGAAGCCGGTGCCGCTTTTATCAATTCCGTGCAGTTGGCTTCGCATCTGGCTAACGTGGGTGACGCAAAAACGCTCGTGATTCATCCGGCCAGTACGACTCATGCGCAAATGGACTCGGAGACAATGAAACAGGCCGGATTGACTGAGGACATGATCCGGCTCTCCGTTGGATTGGAAGACGCAAACGATTTAATCGATGATTTAAAACAAGCTTTGCGTAAAGCAGAAAAAGCAGGCGGAAGTGCAAAATGAAGCTCAATGTGATCAACAGTTCTCCAGGCCAAAATAATACAATTTTTGCTGCTACAGGAGGAAGAGTACTTAACCCGGAACTTCCCCTCGTCATTTTCATACATGGTGGAGGAATGGATCACACAGTCTGGAATTTACATACACGCTATTTCGCTTTTCACGGTTATTCAGTCCTGGCATTTGATTTTCCAGGACACGGACGTTCAGACGGTTCATTTCTGGATAGCATTGAACAAATGGCGGACTGGATTCCAGAGTTAATGAATGCTTTGGGACTGGAAGAACCTTATCATACTGCTTCCTTAGTGGGACACTCGATGGGAGCCCTTGCGGCTTTGGAATGCACATCCCGTTATCCCGAAAGAGTGCGCTCATTATGTTTGATGGGTCCTTCGGCAAAAATGCCAGTGCATCCGGATTTACTTGAAGCGGCCCGCAAAGACGACCCGCTGGCTTATGAATTGGTTACCTCCTGGGGACACGGACCAGCCGGACATCTGGGAGGGACACCGGTTCCTGGTTTGTCACTTATTGGCGGAGGGCGTGCTTTGCTGAGTTCTGCACCAAAAGGAGCTTTGGGCAATGATTTGGAAGCCTGCAATGTTTACCAAAACGGAATGAATGCGGCAAAAAATATACGCTGCCCCACGTTGTGCATAATTGGAAGTGATGACAAAATGACTCCGGCCCGCAACGGGATGGAACTTGCTTCAACAATTCCGGAAGCAAAAACTGAAATCATCCATAACTGTGGACACATGATGCTGCTGGAAGATTCAAATGCATCTTTGAAGGCCCTTAAGGGGCATTTAAACAGTTTTGAATGCTGATCTCAGTACCTGTTTCAGAGGTCTATCTCAGACCCGTTCAATCAGCATAGCAATTCCCTGTCCGACACCGATACACATTGTGCAAAGTGCATAACGTTCTCTACGCAACTGCAGTTCTTTCACGGCGGTCAAAGCCAAACGGGCACCACTCATACCGAGCGGATGTCCCAGCGCAATTGCTCCTCCATTTGGATTTACACGCTGATCGTCATCAGCCAATTCCAAAGCACGTGTTACAGCTAGAGCTTGCGCTGCAAATGCTTCATTGAGTTCGATTATTCCGATTTTGTCCAGTGAAACTCCGGTCAATTCGAGCAGTTTTTGCGTTGCCGGAACAGGACCATAGCCCATAATTCTGGGTTCAACACCTGCTGTGACCATTCCTACGACTCTCGCAACAGGAGAAAGCTTTTGTTTTGTTGCCATCGTTTCTGATGCAATGATCAAAGCTGCTGCACCATCATTAACTCCAGAAGCATTCCCCGCAGTGATGCAACCGTTTTCACGAAAGGGTGTGGTCAAAGTTCCGAGTTTTTCCAGCTTTGTTTCCGGACGTGGATGTTCATCCTGATCAACGATCAACGAATCAACTTTGCGCTGCGGAATACTTACCGGTACAATTTCCTCTCCAAGCCGTCCTGAATCCATTGCCTGTCCGGCTTTTTGCTGAGAACGCCAGGCAAAAGCATCTTGATCCTCTCTTGAAATATTAAATTCTGCAGCCAAATTCTCTGCAGTTTCAGGCATTGAATCAGTTCCATATTGTTCGAGCATCAGTTTATTAACAAAGCGCCAGCCGATAGTTGTGTCAAAAGTCTCAGCATTTCGTGAAAATGCGGATGTTGCTTTTCCCATCACAAAAGGAGCCCGGCTCATGCTTTCAACTCCGCCGGCAATGACCAAATTTTGTTCACCTGATTTGATTGCTCTTGCGGCAATCCCCACTGCGTCAAGCCCGGAACCACAAAGACGGTTTACAGTTGCTCCTGGAACAGTTTGCGGCAATCCGGAAAGTAAAGCTGCCATCCTGGCCACGTTGCGGTTATCCTCTCCGGCCTGATTTGCACAGCCTAGAATTACATCATTCACTTTTTCCCAATCCACTCCAGAATTTCTTTCCATCAATGTTTTTATTGGAATTGCCGCCAAATCATCAGTTCTCACTCCAGCTAAAGCACCACCGTATCGTCCAATCGGGGTCCGGATTCCATCACATATAAAAGCTTCTTCCATTTTGATTTTTTAATTTTTGATATTGTTTTTAGTTAGGGCTCACTGAAAAAGATTTTTCTTTTGTCATCCCAGACTTGATTTTGGATCCAGATCTCCGTTCAGCTTTAATACAAGATTTGAAGAAATTCCACTGGATTCCAAATCTACGCTTCATTTCGCCAGGAAAGACTATAGTTAAGTGGAGAAAGCATTGTTAATTACGCTTTGCCTTTTGCTGCAGCCAGGAAGAGACCTGATAACGTTCTCCATAAAACTTACGTAAATTATCAAGGGTTTCCACCACCGAAAATAAGCCCCATTGCTCGGCCCACTCCAAAGGTCCCTGCGGATAATTAACTCCTTTCCTCATGGCCAAATTAACTCCTGCGGCATCGGAGACTTCTTCCTCGACGAGCAAAGAAGCTTCGTTGGACAACATGGCAACAGTACGTGTCAGTACCATTCCTGGAATATCTTTCAATACAGATACCAGTTTGCCCAAAGACTGAAAAAGACCCACTGCTTCCTGTAAAGCGTTTGCTGAACACTGTGAAGCCGGAGCAAGCGCAATCCGCGGGGACTGAAAATAATCCAAACATAAATCCAGTGAAATCACGTTTTCTTCCAAATCAAGAGATTGCTCAGTTGAGCTTTTCCCATTTGAAATCATGATTGCCGCACCTGCAGGTAGGCGAATAATTCCATTTCCGGAAATGCTTTTTGTCTTTAAAGAACCTCCTTCAATCAATTTTAGTAAAGACTGGGGCAGCTTTTCAGGGCCTTCAATAATGAGAGAAGCAGGAGCAGGAGATTCTGGGGCATTTTTTGGGACCTGCATTTCCACATCCACTCCATATTCAAAAAATCCCTGTCCTGATTTCCGTCCTAAACGTCCGGAATCCACCAACTCTTTTTGCAGCACAGAGGGGGCAAAACGAGGATGACGCTGATAACTTTCCCAAATTTGACAGGTCACCGCATAATTCACATCCAGGCCAATCAAATCCATCAGTTCAAAAGGTCCCATCCTGAAACCACCGCATTCACGCATTATGGCATCACAGGTTGCCGCATCAGTTCCACCTTCTTTGAGAATACCAAGAGCTTCACTGTAAAAAGGGCGGGCTGCACGGTTGACAATGAATCCCGGACTGGAGCGGACATGTACCGGGCTTTTCCCCCATTGCTCTGCGAGTGAGAAAACAAAATCTGCAACCTCTGAATCCGTTTCAGTGGATTGCACAACTTCCACCAGCGCCATTACAGGAGCAGGATTAAAAAAGTGCATGCCGACAAAGCGTTCCGGTCGTTTCAGCACACTGCCCATTTCGTTCAAATCAATCGATGAAGTATTGGTCGCCAAAATTGCATCTTCTTCCAGCAATGATTCCAGTTGGGAAAAAACTTCCTGTTTAATAAGCAAATCCTCAATAATCGCTTCAATCGCCAGTTTGGCCTTAGCAAGTTCTTCAAGAGTTTGTACCGGCTTTATGTTTGCCAGGATTTGAGTTCTTTTTTTGTCCGTAATTTTTTCTTTATTTACTGTGCGTTGGAGTCGCTTGTCAATGTTTTCAATTGCACTTTGTGTTTGTTCCTGAGAGACGTCATAAAGTAACACTGGATGTCCAGCCGTTCCCGCAATCTGAGCAATTCCCTCACCCATCGTTCCTGCACCGAGCACGGCGATGGTATATGCTTCAATTTGCATTTGATTTTTATTTTTGACGGGATAGAATGGAAGTTAAAAAGTATAAACAGATTTAACGTCCGGTTATTTTAGCCGATCAAACAAACTCATGCAATTTGAAAAACAATTCGACCATCTTTCTTAAAAGAGCTTGAAAAACAGATAAATTTCCATTAGAGTCCAGGTAGAAGGACGTCGATAAAAAGTATTATTTTTAGCATAACAAATCAAAGGAATTACATGAAACCTAAGATACGCAGAATTGTCATCCAAGTTGAAGAAATACATCAGGAAATTGGCCGTACGATTGATCCACCGGCACGAAAAGTCACAGTTGCTGCAGTAATCAATAATCCGTATGCAGGAAAATATGTTGATGATTTGGAACCGCTTTACGATTTAGGTGCAGAAACTGGTGGACTGCTGGCTAAAAAAGGAGTTACTGCACTAGGCGTAAAACCTTCCGAAATTGTCAGTTACGGCAAAGGTGCAATAGTCGGACTGGACGGAGAAATCGAACATGCCGCAGCCATTTTACATCCTCGTTTTGGTAAACCGGTACGTGCTGCAGTTGAAAAAGGTGATGATATAATTCCTTCTACTAAAAAAATGGGCGGCCCAGGATCGGTTTTGGTAATGCCGTTGACCAACAAAGACAGCATCTGGAGTTTTGATCATATGGATGCCACCGAAATCAGTCTTGCGGATGCACCCAGGACAGATGAAATAGTGGTGGCAGTCGCTCTTGCAGACAGCGGGCGTCCACTCGCTAGAACCGGAACATAACAAATATAAAAGGATAAAGAAAATGTTTAAAGCAATGATTTTACTCAAGCGCAAAGAAGAATATACTCAGCGCGAATTCCGAAACTGGTGGCTCGGTGAACATGCACAACTTGCCATTCAACTGCCTGGATTACGCAAATTGTGTTTTAATCCCACTGATGACGAAGAGGCTATGTATGACGGAGTGGCAGAGCTCTGGTTTGACTCAGAAGCAGATTTTACGGAGGCCTATCAAACTGAACTCGGCAAAGCAGTTGCTGCTGATTCTTTGGCACATGTCGGACGAAGGGATCGTTTATTTGTGGATGAAAACATACTGTTAAACGATTAAAATTTCGCAAACAATTTGTTTTAGTCTTATGCAAATTCTAATACTCTAAGCTATTTTTGTTTTTTTAATTACTTCACCATGATATGTTAAATTCAGTATTGAACTTTTACGATTATTAATAATTATCCGGAGGATTGATCTATGAAACAAATAAAAAAAGTCGCAGCATTAACAGTTTTGTTGTCATTTTGTTTTATTGTCAGCTCATCTTTGGCTGACTCGGAGGGTATTATCAAGTACCGCAAAAACGTGATGAAGTCAACCGGGGGTCATATGGGAGCGATTGTGGACATTTTGAAAAACGATTTGGCTCTACAAGCCCACATTCTTGACCATGCGCGGTCGATAAATCAAAACAGCAAAATGACACTGGAAATGTTTCCAAAAGGTACCGGGCTTGGAAACACCAAAGCAAAACCGGCAATCTGGGAAAACTGGTCAAAATTTGAATCCGCAGTAAATGCTTTTGTGAGTGAAAGTTCTAAACTGGTCAAAGTCGCAGAAAGCGGCGATATGAAAGCTTTAGCTAAACAATTCCGTGCAACAGGTAAAACGTGTGGTGGCTGTCACAAAAATTTCCGCGAAAGAAAATAAGGAAATCAGATGAAACTTTTCCAATTTTTAGTTTTGATTTTTCTCTTGTTCCAGTTCAATTTCGAAGTGGCATTAGGGAATCCGGATTCTTCAGATTCAGACAGCAATGACGATTCCAAGCCCGTGAACGTGGCTTATCAAAATGCTTATTATGAGATTAAAAATGGAAACTTCCAGGTTGCCATAAAATATTTAAAGCAGGCCGCCAAAAGCTCCACAAATAAAGCGGATATCTATAATTTGATGGGATACAGTCACCGAAAACTGGATCTGCTGGAAGAGGCCTTTTTCTATTACCATAAGGCACTGAAACTGGACCCGCTTCATAAAGGTGCGAATGAATACATTGGTGAACTCTATTTGCGAACCAATAACCTCAAAAAAGCCGAGGAGCATTTGGAAGTCCTTGATGATGTCTGTTTATTCGGTTGCGACGAGTATGACGATCTCAAAGATGCCATCGAAAAGTACAAAAAAAGAATGTAGAACTTTTTTGTGGAAGCCGCAGACATTCCGAGGAAAATACTTAGCGAACAGACGCCGATTGTGTGCTTTAGTATGTTGGTATTTGTTGATTCTCTGCAGCCCACTTGAAGCCGCTGACGAAAGTCCTGTTAATTTAGCACCAAACATTTCTGCCGGCAAATATCTTTTTCATGCCGCCGGTGGCTGCAGTTGCCATACTGATACAAAAAACAACAGTGCTTTTCTTGCCGGAGGCCGACCGATTGAAACGCCCTTCGGAACCTTTTACGGAACAAACATCACCCCCGATCCTGAAACTGGCATTGGAAACTGGAGTGATGAGGATTTTATCCGGGCCATGACGCAGGGCTTGAGTCCTGAAGGAAATCACTATTTTCCGGTGTTCCCTTACACTTCTTTCCAGCGGATTAACCGCAAGGATTTGCTGGCCCTCAAAGCCTACCTTTTTTCATTACCTCCCGTTCGTCAAAATAATCTGCCTCACGACCTGATTCTGCCTTTTGGTGAACAATACGCAATGATGTTTTGGAAGAACTTTGTCTGGTCTCCAGAACCCTTTATTTCAAATCCGGAAAGAACAGAAAGTTGGAATCGCGGAGCGTATCTTGCTCAAGCACTTGCCCATTGCGGAGAATGTCATACTCCGCGAAACCTAGTGGGTGTGCTTAAACCGGAAATGCACTTTGCCGGATCAAAAGAAGGTCCGGAAGGTGAACTTGCGCCGAATATCACTCCGGACAAAGAAACAGGAATCGGCAGATGGAACAAGGTTGATATCAGCTATTTTTTACAAAACGGAATGAAACCCGACGGTGACGATGTACAGGGTTTGATGGGAGAAGTTATTGAGCTGGGCTACCAGCATCTGCTTGAAGAAGATTTGGACGCGCTGGCCGAATATTTGGCCTCACTTTTACCGATATCAAATGATTTGAAACCAGAGGCTCAAAAATGAGAGGACGTGCTCTTCTCATGTCTAAAGTTTCGAGGAATCAACCTGGTGTTATTTAACAACTTCTTCACAGTCAGACAGCCTCCAAGTAAAATCTCATACTTGTATTAAAATACCAAATGATGTTATATTTTAGTCTGAAATAGACAACCACCATAAAACTAATTACTTTTTATTACGTCAATCTGTACATAAGGGTTATTTATCGGTCGTGGTCTATTAATGATTATTTTTCTCTCTTCATTGTCTGTCTGATCGCCTTTTAAGCAAAAATTACTTGATCAATTGCAATGATGAATTAAGTAGTTTTTTTATTACTTAATAAAATTTAATACATCGATTTTAAGTGTTGGTTTGAAAGTCTGCTTGATTAGTACATATGACCTAGGTCATCAGCCATTTGGCATCGCCAGCCCAGCGAGGTGGCTGGAAGATGCAGGTGCGATAGTAAATTGCATAGACCTGGCAGTAGAATCCATGGAGCAAGATGCAGTGAAATTTGCAGGATTAATTGCAATCTACCTGCCCATGCATACAGCAACTAGACTTGCAATCGCAATGCTTCCAAAAATTCAGAAGCTCAATTCTAGCGCTCATCTAGCTTTTTACGGCCTCTACGCAACAATTAATAAAGACCATCTCCGCGACTTAGGCGGTAAAACCATAATTTCAGGCGAGTTTGAGGATAGTCTGGTACAACTCTATCGCCGATTGGTGAATCATACTTTTGTCCAGGATTCAGACTTGGTATCCCTTAAAAGGCAGATTTTCCGCATACCAAAGCGAAGTAACCTTCCAAATTTAAACAACTACGCCAAGCTCAAAATTGGAAAGGATCAGTCAATTGTTGTTGGCTACACCGAAGGTACACGAGGCTGTAAGCATATTTGCCGCCATTGTCCTGTAGTACCGGTATATAATGGTCGATTCTTTGTGGTTCAGCCAGACGTGGTAATGGCAGACATACGTCAGCAGGTCGAAGCCGGTGCAGAACATATCTCATTCGGGGACCCGGATTTCTTTAACGGGCCGGGTCATGCCATTCGTTTGGTCGAGTCCTTTCATATCGAGTTCCCAAAATTGACTTACGACGTCACCATCAAGATAGAGCACCTGCTGGCTCACAGGGAAAAACTTCGTCGATTGGCCGAAACTGGATGTCTTTTTGTCACCACAGCAGTAGAAGAGGTAGATGATGATATTCTGGGTAAGCTGGATAAAAGGCATACACGAGCAGATTTTGTCGAGGCGGTATATGCCACACGTGCCGCAGGGTTGACACCGTCTCCCACTTTCATCCCGTTTAATCCATGGACAACACTCTTTGGATTTATTGATCTACTCGCAATGATTATCGAACTAGACCTGATTGAGAATGTAGCGCCGGTCCAGCTCGCTATTCGCCTGCTGATCCCAGCAGGTAGCAGGATTTTAGAGCTAGCAGAAATGAAACACTGCATCAGTGGTTTCGATGCCGAAAAGCTGAGCTATAAGTGGACGCCAGCCGATCCGTGTGTAGATGATCTGCAGTCCAAAGTCTATGAAGCAATTCAACTTGGAGAGCGCGAGGGCGCTAACAGAAGGGAAATTTTTGAGCAAGTATGGGCTCTAGCACACAATGCCTGCAAACAGTCAGCACCAGCGCTTCCTCCAGAGCGTGCTGACAGCAGTCCAGTGCTTGCAATGAGTGAACCTTGGTACTGTTGTGCTGAGCCGACTGATGAACAAGTCGCAGGTATGTAGTTAACCAGAAAAGATTTGCTTCTCCGGAACATTTTACTGAACCATATGAGAAAAACACGCACTAGTCACCGGTTTTTGCTGTAATATCTTTGTCTCATAACTTGCAGTTGTAAAGACGGATTCACATGTAAGACTTCAATCTGAAGGCAAATATTGTAAGACTGCATCCAGCGTTTTAATTTCAAGAACCGGAGTTCCTGGAAGACGCTCTGGTGCTTGTACAAAACGATTAACCCAGACTACTTGAAAACCAAAAGTGGCGGCTCCTGAGACATCCCATGCGTTAGAGGAAAAGAACAGTATTTCTTCCGGGCTAGATCCAAGTTGATCGGCAGCCAATTGATAAACTTGCGGTGCTGGTTTAAAAACCCCAATTGTGTCAGCCGAAAAAACCGAATCCAAAACATCTTCTAAATGACTGTTACTGACACCTGCTTCAAGCATTTTGGGGGCTCCATTTGAAAGAATGGCTGTCCCCAATCCCAGTTCCTTTAAATTGCGTAAAGTTTCCGGTACTTCCGGATAACAGGCCAGTTTGTGGTATGCATTCAGGAGATCCCGGCGCAGGCTTTCATCGACAATCTCGTGAGAATCAAGTGCATAATCCAGAGCGTCCTGAGTCACCTGCCAGAAATCAACGTAGCGTTTCATCAGACTGCGCAGCCAGGTATACTCCAATTGTTTGGTACGCCACAAAGCCGAGACCACTTGTGCTTTTTCACCTAGTCGGGATTGATGACGAGACGCCGCGGAGTGAACATCAAAGAGGGTGCCGTAGGCATCAAACACTGCATGTTGAACTGGTTTTAAAGTAATTTTATTCATGATTCTCTTTTGAAAATAATCCGAGTCTATTCGCCAACAGTTTACTGTCCTGCTTCAAGTGGGGCAAGCACAAATTACAGCTGCTTAATATTTGGGTTTTCGGATGAAAAGCTTACCAGGCAAACCAGAAAGCATTTATGCTCGGCAGGACTTTCCCTTTGACATCGTGAAAAATACCGTTTCATGTTGCAAGGTTAAATTCCAGAATAATTTGCTGGCCCACCAGCACGTCTTTCAATGGGGACTTTTATTGGGATAATTCTACAAAAGGATAGACTTTGAAGTTTCAATTGATTTCTATTCCAATCACGCGCTCTTTAGGGTGGTACTGACTACTAAGGAAAGACAGCGGGAAATAAATGACTCCATTTTAGTCATAGACACTGTAGGGTGAGCGCCCATAATCGTGTATGAAACCGGCGTCACGGGAGAAAACTTTTGTCTGCGGAGGCTGTTTCCGCAGTCATCTCATGTTGTATGTTCTATGGGCACAGAAACCAGGTGTTCATCTTTTAGCGGGCCGTTGACTGCTTGTCCCATTACTTGAAACCAAAGGGATTTGCTCTACCGATCATAGAGCAGGAGGTCAATGTTATATTGCAAATCGGAAACACCAAGCGTAGTAACCGCACCGTCAATATCCTGGCGAAAAGCCAACCCGGTTCCACAGTGCTGTTAAATTGTGATTGATACAGGAGCTCCGCTGATAGTGTCGTTGGCGATCTCATGCCAGTTTGAAATTGACAGCGGATAGCCCCGGTTATTACCTTCGATCTCAATACCTATCACTCGACTGTTTGAAAAAAGCCAATCTGCCTCTGCGGCCAAAAAATTTAGGGAAAATCAATAGAAGTAATACCATCACGCGGGGGCCTGCCGCTCAATTTTTTATCAAGTGTGACTAACAGTTTTCTCTACGCATTGCCGGTAAGGATATGAACGATTGCGATTTGCATCTCTTGTTCCCCTTAATGGACCGTCTGTATTCCAATAACCAAAACAACCACTGCCTCCCATTTGAGATGTTGTTCCACAACTAGCAACTATGCATGTTACCATCATAACAAAAGTTAAAAATGATAGTCGTTTCATTTATCCCTTTCCTTTACTGTTCCTCTATTAATTTCATTTCACCTTATCTGGTGAAGAGGGGCAATGCCCCTACAAAAAACAAAGCCAGTAGTACGAAGACTACTGGCTTCCTAATGTTCATCCTTGCTTGAGTTCCGCTTGCACCTTTTGCTGGAGAACATTGCCTACTTGACCCAAACCGTTCCTGGATGGATTTGCGGCATGTGGATCAATGTAATTCAAGTCCTCTTCGTTCATATCACTCCTGAGCAAAATTTCCTGGCAAGGGTCGTCGATTTTGGTAATTTCCCCACCGTGATCTAAGAACCGTTCCATAGCAGACTGAACATCTTCATGGCTAACGTAGGATGTCACTACCTTTGTCTTGCTTTCCATAGCATCTCCTTTATTAACTTGGAAGTGAAAGAAATGCAACGGTCTACATAATTTGACGAAATTCCGGAGAAAATCTTACACCTGTTCCAAAAACTAAACGGACTGTCGAAATTAAACCGCTACATTTAGTACAAAAAAGGTAATGCAAGAATCGTGAAGAAAAAATTAAATTACATTATGAAAAATTTCTATTCAACCAAGTCTGGGAATCTAAAATTAGATTTGAGTCAGATGGCACCTGTTAAATATATGTTTTTTATCAGTGAACTATGTAGTTGTGGAGAAAGTAGAATCGTTGATTTTTTGACTTTACTGCAGATCTAAATTTCCCTGCTCTGTCTCAAAATTGCTGTTTTTTGACTTTAACAAAAATTAAGTTTCGGAGCAAAAAAAAGAGCGTCCAGAAATATTTACCTACTCTAGGCTATTCACCAAAATATTCCGACCAGCGTTCCGGAGCTTCTTCGCCAAACAGAATTTCGCAGGCATCTTTGATTCCTTGCGATTGTTTGAGGTCTTCGTGTCGAGCTACCAAAGCAAGTTTTGAGCGGCGTCGCAAAAAATCTTCCAGAGTCACTATCATTTCCCGTCGAGTAGCCTGGGTCAATTCGCAGCGGATGTAATCGGTTCCTTCAATCAATGGTTCTACCATGTCCGGATTCTCCCGGATGTTTTCCAGGAGTCCGATGGCTTGCGCTCCGTAGCGCCTCCAAAGACGTTTTGACAACACTTCCGAGGCTCCAGCAGAGGTCAATTCATCCAGCCCCATTAAATGTACTTGATGAAGATACTCATCTCTAATGGCTTCATGAGGTTCTCCGTACCACTTTCGTTTTGGATAAGGAAGATGAGTTCCTAATTGTTGAACGACGTCGCATATTTCTTCACCAACATTGAGGCAGTCCGTAAGTTTTCCTCCAAAAATACTGATGTGTTTTCGCTCCCAATCTACATCAACTGCGTGTTTGCGAGAGAGCTTCATCCATTCTTCATTCTTGTTATTAGCCTCACCTGTTTTTATAACCAGGGGACGTACACCACAGCGTTCGGAAATGATATCTACTTCAGTCAGTGGTCTGGCTAGATTCAGACGTTTGTTAATGTTGTCCAGAACAAAATGCCGATCTTCCGTAGTAACTTCTGTTTCAGGAGTGGAAACACGAGTATCGGTTGTTCCAACCATCGTGCGGTTTCCCATCGGAATGGCAAAAAATAAACGACCGTCATCCGCAAAAAAAGTCAGTACCCTTTTATTATTTGTAATTTGTGGAACGATTAAATGAATGCCTTTGGAAAATACATGACGATGTTCGGTAGTCAGTTTAGAAATCTTATTTTGTTGATCAACATATGGTCCGCACGCATTGATAATGACAGCGCTCCGAACTTCATATGTTTCTCCATTTCTAGTATTCCGGAGTTGTGTTTGCCATTCACCTTGCGTATTAAAGATGCTGCCCAATGATTCCATGTAATTGACTGCGGTGCAGTTATAGTTAATGGCAGAACGTATAAAATTGAAAACAAAGCGTGCGTCATTGTCGTAGAGAAACGCATCAGAATATTCAAAGCCGCCGATACTGTGATCGGTGTTGACCGTGGACTCGTCGTCATTGATTTGTTGCGGAGTCAAAAAACGTGGGGAACGTGTAAAAAAATTACCTATTGCCCAATAAAGCAAGGCTCCGCAATAAAGCAAAAATGGTGAAAAACGGGATCCTTTGTCCAGATTGGTAAAAAATCGGATCTCCCGGATGGACGAAGGGTAAGAACGGAGAAGATGGTTGCGTGACATGCAGAGTTGTCGCACCAAGGGAAATTCGTAAGTTTCCATATATTTGATACCACCCCAGACGAGATTAGAGGAATTTTGGCTGGTGAAGTTGGCAAAATCACCTTTGTCAACCAAAGCCACTCTAGCGCCTCGTGCGGCTAGGGCCGTTGCAGCAGCTGCACCGTTGATACCCCCGCCGATGATCAGGACATCGAAGGTTTTATCAGCTATTCTTTCAATATTGTTATCTCTCAAGTTCATAAAATATTTCAAAAAGATTACTAAGCCTAAAAATATTAATGGAAGAATAGCTGATTTTTAAACAATTTTTGCACCTCCACTAACAAATAATTTTACAAAAAACACGACTTATGAAGGAATTTATAATTTTTTCAAACCCACTTAAACACTGCAATGGCATAGACTATTGAGAGTACAAAAGCACCCCAAATTGAAATATCTAACAGCCCAAGCCAAGCGATGTGAATGAAACCACTGCCCAAGAGAGATATGAATAAACGATCACCACGTGTGTATCTAATGATAGGAAAGCTTTAGTTGATGGAAGTCTTTTCGAGGTATTTCACAGCCTGATCCGGAAAGTCGGTAAAAATTCCATCTACTTGCACCACATTAAAAAAAATATGCAGCAGATCTTCAAACGTTTCGACATAATCAGGCAACCGATCCTCCCGCATGGTGTAAGGGTGAACTTTGAGATTGAGTTGATGCGCTATGCTGACTATTCCAGTTAATTTTAAATCCCCTGCCAAGTTTTTCCCGGTAACTACATGATTCATCCAGGGACCAATGCCATCAGCATATCCTACCACTTCTTTCAGTCCTGTCTTTGTTTTTAAATAATCAAAATCAGTTGCAGAGAGGCGCCAACGGTTTTCTCCAATCAACTGTACCAGTTTGAGTCTGGTTTTGTGTTTATGTCGCAAAGTTTTTAAAACTTCTGCGTCAAAAGACTGAATCCATATAGGATCTGAGGCTTCAAGATAATCATATCGTTCTAGGATAGCCAATAGTTCAGCTGCAGGATCCAGATTGTACTGACGATGAATCTCTGCACCTTTGATTTCAATATATAAACCCATTATACGACCATGACTTTTTTTCAACCCATTCACGAGTTTAAGAATCTCTTCAAGAGTGGGGACCTCAAATAATGATGATTCATAGGGGAATCGCCCTATGAACGCGGGGCCTGATCCTCTTTTATTTGAACGTTCATGAACTCTTAGTCTTTTGACTTCTGCTAAACTGAATTCCATTGAGAGGTGCTTCCCATTAGTACCTGAGCGATCCGGGAATATTTCATCCACATTTGTAGTCGCATTAAGTGTCAGGTCATGCATGACAATCAGATGTCCATCACTAGTCATAACCACATCCAATTCTAGAAAATCAGCCTTCATCGCGAAGGCTAACACAGCGCCTTCAAGGGTGTGCTCAGGAACGTATCCTGAAGCCCCACGATGTGCTATTACCAATTTTTCCTGAGATGCAAAGGTGTTATAAGGGATTGTTAAATAAAGAATAACGAACCCACAAAGTATAAGAACTAATAGAAATCTTTTATGGAACATGATGAAAAAGTGCCCAGTCAAAACTAAGTCTAACCTAAGGTTCAAAACGTAGTGATTCCTTTTTAAATATTTAACTATTTAGATTTTTGTCGGTACGCAAGGTCTGTGAGAACTGAACGAGAATTAGAACTGTTCCAGAGAATAGAGATAAAATATTATAAAATACTAATTCAAAAGACTTCTATTGCAATTTTTTCCCATAAAAATAATCATGAACTATAATTAATTTACTATCCTTTTACCAGTGTCTCGGCTGAAAAGGTGAATAGCCTCGGGAGAAATACTAAAACTCATTTCAGAGAGCCTATCCTTTGGGCTCAATAAACCCTGAACCACTGAGACAATCTTGGTATCTGAATTGTTTAAAGTACCATGTAATATAGTACTTGCACCTATCGGTTCAAACAATTTAACGTTCATAACAATTTTACCTTTTTTGTCTGGTTTAAGGTCTTCTGGCCTCAAACCAACCAAAACATCTCCAATAGATTGAGTTAAACATTTAAGTGAAGTACCATTCTCAAGTTTTAGACTTTGTTTGTCAGAGACTGCTTTGATTATATTCATCGCAGGACTGCCAATAAATTGTGCAGCAAAAACTGTTTCTGGTTTTTGAAAAACGTCCATAGGAGAGCCAATTTGCTCAGCCACGCCCTCATTCATAACCACCATTCGGTCTGCCAATGTCATTGCCTCAATTTGATCATGTGTTACAAACAAAGAAGTTGTACCCAATCTCTGTTGCAATGATTTAATTTCAAGACGCATTTGAATTCTTAGTTTGGCATCCAGGTTTGATAGTGGCTCATCAAATAAAAATACCATTGGTTGTCTTACTATTGCACGCCCCATAGCAACTCTCTGTCTCTGCCCACCAGATAGTTCTCGAGGTTTTCGGTCTAGTAAACCATCAAGTTCCAACATGATGGCTCCTTGCCTAACTCTTTCGGCAATTTCAGACTTTGGTAAACCAGCTATTTTTAGTCCATAAGCCATATTATTAAAAACACTCATGTGAGGATACAAAGCATAATTCTGGAACACCATAGCAATATTTCTGTCCATGGGCTCCTTGTCATTCACTTTTAGATTATCAATCAGGATATCTCCATCTGTAACATTTTCCAACCCTGCTATCATGCGCAATAACGTAGATTTTCCACATCCTGATGGTCCAACTATGACAATGAATTCGCCATCCTTTACTTCCATGTCAATTCCATGGATGACTTTAACCTTACCAAAAGATTTATGAATGTTTTTTAGAGTCAAACCTGCCATAATTTCATTTGTCGCTATCGGTTAGCCCACGAATAAAAAGTTTTTGCATAGAAACAACCACTATAATTGGAGGCAACATTGCCATCATAGAAGCTGCCATGACTACTGGCCATGGTGTCACATCATCTTGACCACCTATCATTTGTTCTACTCCCATAATAATTGTATTCATAGATGGATCAGTAGTCATTAGTAATGGCCAAAGGAACTGGTTCCAGCCATATATGAACATTATTAAAAAAAGAGCCGCAATGTTTGTACGGCTGATAGGAATTAAAATATCAATGAAAAACCGCATAGGTCTAGCACCATCAATCCTAGCTGCTTCAACAATTTCATCAGGTACAGTCATAAAAAATTGTCGAAAAAGAAAAGTTGCTGTAGCAGATGCTATCAATGGAAATATCAATCCAGAATAGGTATTCAGCATACCAAAACTAGCAACAACTTCGTAAGTGGGAAGAATCCTAACTTCAACTGGTAGCATTAAAGTAAGAAATATTAACCAGAAAAAAAATTTTCGTGCTGGAAATCTAAAATAGACGATCGCAAACGCCGAAGTAAATGATATAACTATTTTCCCCACAGCAATGCCAATTGCAACAGTAACGGTATTCAATAACATTCTGGCAACTGAGGCAGAAGTTTGGCCACTGTCCCCTTCTATTAAAGCCCTCCCATAATTGACGAAGAACTGATCACCAGGCCATAATGGCATGGGTGGATGAATCACCTCCTGATTTGTAACGGTAGAAGCTACAAAAGCTAACCAGAGAGGAAAAAATAATACCAACACTCCAGAAGAAAGACCAACATGAGTTAGCCAGTAACTTATCCCTCTTTTTTCAACCATTCCTGACATCAGTAATGAACTCTTTTCTCTACAAATTTGAATTGTAAAATTGTTAAAAAGCCAACGATAATTAGCAAAATAACTGACTGAGCAGCAGATGATCCAAGATCAAGACCCACAAAACCATCTGAATAAACTTTATAAACAAGTATTGTTGTCGACTGTCCCGGTCCACCTTTAGTTATAGTATGAATGACACCGAAAGTATCAAAAAATGCATATACAACATTCATCACAACCAAGAAGAATGTCGTTGGTGACAAAAGCGGGAATACTATAGTCCAAAAACGCCTCCAGAAACGAGCTCCATCGATCGCTGCTGCCTCAATAATTGTGCTAGGAATAGCTTGTAAACCTGCCAGAAAAAACAAAAAATTATAACTCACCCTGCTCCATGTAGAAACTGCGACAACCAACCCCATTGCTTCATTGTGATTTAAGAGATGGTTCCAATCATAGCCAAGTAAGCCTAGGTACCATGAAATTAGACCAGTCCGAGTATCAAATAAAAACATCCAAAGAATACCTGCTATAGCAGGTGCAACTGCATATGGCCAGATTAATAATGTTTGATAGATCCCAGCTCCCTTTATCAAGCGGTCTGCAAGAACCGCAAGATAGAGTGCAATCCCCATCGAAAATAATGTGACCAGCGAAGAAAAAATAGCAGTGGTATAAAAACTTTCTTTGTAATAGGGATCTGAAAATAGGAAATCAAAATTAGCAAAACCCACAAATTTTGTACTGAGACCAAATGGATCTGGATTGAACAGGGACCACCAAATTGCTGTTCCTGCTGGATAAAAAAAGAAAATAGCGGTGATCAATAATTGAGGTGTGATGAGAAGAGCAGGTAGGAACCAACCCTTAAAATAAACACGTTTTTCCATCAAAAACTATATAACATTTGTGGGGACATTTTATAGTCCCCACAAAAATACTAACTAGCGGTTTGAAGATTCAAATCTGCGAAGCAGGACATTACCCCTCTTAACCGCATTATTTAGAGCAGATTTAGCAGTCTTTTTACCACTCCAAACACTTTCAAGTTCTTCGTCAATCATACCTCGAATCTGATCAAAAGAACCCAGACGAAGTCCTTTTGAAACAGAAGTTGGTGTTTTTCGAGTCATCTGTATTCCAGCGATATCTGTCCCTGGGTTAGAATCGTAAAAACCTGATTTTTTAGTTTTTTGGCTTGCTACAAGTGTCACTGGTAAGTAACCTGTATTTTGATGCCAGGCAGCCTGAATTACTGGTGATGAAAGGAAACTAAGGAAAGCTGCAACCCCACTATATTCTTTTGTACTATGCCCAGACAAAACCCATAGAGAAGAACCACCAATAATTGTGTTTTGAGGTGCACCTTTAACACCTTCCCAATATGGCAAATGCCGTATTTCAAAATCGAACTTTGCATTTTTCTTTATTCCAGCGTAACCAGCGGATGATTCTGTATAAAGTGCACATTCACCAGCTCGAAAAGCTTTACCACCCTCATTCCTGCGACCAGCATAGATAAATTTTCCTTCTTTGGCCCAGTTGCCCATAGCTTGAATGTGTTTTATTTGTACTGGACTGTTGAATACCAATTCAGTATCCATTCCTGCAAATCCATTTTCTTTTGTAGCAAAAGCAACATTATGATATGCAGACAAGTTTTCTAAATGGACCCAACTTTGCCAAGCAGTTGTCAAAGGACATTTATTCCCAGAGGACTTTAACTTATCAAGAGCAGCTCCAACTTTTTGCCAGGTTGATAAATCCATGTCAGGATTGAGTCCAGCTTTTTTAAATGCATCCCTATTAACCCAGAGAACAGGAGTAGATGAATTATAAGGCATGGAAAGCATTTCTCCTGTGGTAGTAGTATAGTATCCTTTGACCGGACCGATAAAACCATCTGGGTCAAATTTAGCTCCAGCTTCTGACATCACCTCATACATAGGCTTTATAGCACCTTTAGCAGCCATCATGGTCGCTGTTCCTACCTCGAAAACCATTAAAATATGTGGATGTTTTTTTGCTCTGAAAGCTGCAATTCCAGCATTCAGTGTTTCAGAATAATTACCTTTGCGATTTTGAATAACTTTATAATCACTCTGAGCTGCGTTGAATTGATCAACTTGTTCCGCCAGTAGTGTCCCCAAGCGACCTTTAAATGCGTGCCACCAATGGATTTCTGTTGCAGATAATGCAGTACCGCTGAACATACCTATCATCAGTACCATACTGACGATTTTTTTTGCTTGTATCATATTATTCCTTAATAATTGGAGAATTATAAAACTTGACTGCTATTCAAGTACCAGGTTCCCGACGAACCAGAGAAGACATCCATGTCATCCTCTTCAGTCTTTACTGACAATCACACAGCGCTAAGCGAGATGCTCAACTACAAGAATATATGAAAGTATTATTTGCAATGCAAGACTTTTTTAATATATTTACATTTGAAAAAATTACTCCTATTTTCTGTTAATGACAACAGTCAACATCAGGTAATTTGAAAGGAGAAAAAAATGTAGATTTTGACAATTTCATGATGATTGCATATATTTGAACAATTAACTTTGTCGGGAAAAAGTATATTATCTAACTCGGCAAATTCCCTAACCTTGTAAGTTGAGGGAAAGCATGGAATGCGAATCTGTCAAGGAAAGGCAATGAATTCAGTACAAGAGACGATATACGACGAAAGCAAAATCCTCACGCTTTCCTCCCTCGAACATATCCGTTTACGCCCCGGCATGTATATTGGTCGCCTTGGCAACGGATCCCACCCCAGTGACGGAATCTACGTTTTGCTTAAAGAAATAGTAGATAATTCCATTGACGAATTTATTATGGGCTTTGGGAAGCGCATCGATATTCGTGTAGAAAATGGAGCGGTAAACATACGCGATTTTGGGCGTGGAATTCCTTTGGGTAAGTTGGTGGAGTGTGTTTCCATCATCAACACCGGTGCAAAATATAATGATGAGGTTTTTCAGTTCAGTGTAGGTCTGAATGGTGTGGGCACAAAAGCAGTGAATGCTCTTTCTGATCAATTTGAAGTCACTTCTTTCCGTGACAAGAAATCAATCTTTGCCCAGTTTAAATCCGGAGAACTTAAATCTGAACCAACTACACATGATACAAATGAGAGCAACGGCACAAAAATCCGTTTCACACCGGATTCCGAGCTCTTTCCAAACTACAGCTATGACCTGGGTACCATCCGGAAGCAACTCTGGAACTATGCTTATCTAAACCGCAAGCTGACAATCACGCTGAATGGTGAAAAATTTAAGTCCGATAACGGTCTGCTGGATTTACTGCAGGAAGAAGTAAATGAGGCAAATCTTTATGACATCGTACACTGTCAAAACGGAAAATTAGAAATGGCATTCACACACACTGAGCATTACGGTGAGGAATATTTCAGCTATGTCAACGGCCATCACACAAACGACGGTGGTACCCACCTTTCTGCATTTCGAGAAGGCATTCTCAAAGGAGCCAACCAATTTTTTAATGCAAGCTTTGACGGGCCGGATGTAAGAGACGGACTGGTTGGTGCAGTAGCCATAAAAGTACAGGAGCCGATTTTTGAATCACAGACTAAAAATAAATTGGGAAACTCCGAGTTGCGTTCGTGGCTGATGCCGCTGGTTCGTGATACAATTGTTGATTTTCTTTATAAACATCCAGAAGTAGCAGAACCGCTCAAACAAAAAATACAGACTAATGAACGAATCCGCAAGGAATTGAACAATGTTAAAAAGGCAGCCAGAGAAAATGCAAAAAAATCCGCGCTGACGATTCCCAATCTAAAAGACTGTAAATTTCACCTTGGTGACAAAAGCGAACGTGGAGATGAAAGTACCGTTTTTATCACTGAAGGCATGTCTGCCGGCGGAAGCATGATTAGCGCACGTGATGTTTATACACAGGCAGTTTTCTGTCTCAAGGGTAAGCCGCTCAACTGTCACGGACAAGGCAAAGAAGCTATTTACAAAAATCTTGAGCTGTACAATGTCATGAAGGCCCTCGGAATTGAGGATTCACTTGAGGATTTGAGATACAGTAAGGTCGTGATTGCTACTGATGCGGATGTTGACGGTCTTCATATCCGCAATTTACTGCTGACTTTCTTTTTACAATTTTACGAACCACTCGTTTTACAGGGAAACATTTACATTCTGGAAACACCTCTCTTTCGTGTTCGTAACCAGAAAACAACACAATATTGTTACAGCGAGACTGAAAAGGATGAAGCATTTGAAAAACTGCAGAAAGGGACTCATTTCGAGGTAACGCGCTTTAAGGGACTTGGTGAAATTTCACCAAAAGAGTTCGGACAGTTTATTGGTAAAAATATGCGCGCTGTTCCGGTTGGTGTCGAACATACACATGAAGTTCCAGAATTACTGAACTTCTACATGGGAACCAATACTGCAGAACGTCGTCGCTATATTATGGAAAATCTCGTTTGAGGTCTTGCTGAGACTTCGGAAAGAGGCACATAATCTGCACAAACTGTTTACATAACTCAATGCCAATACGCTCAAAGGTTGGCCTGCTTTTGAACCTCACATACACTATCAGAATAAAAACTAATTGCAGAGGAACGGCTGATGCTGGGATTTGAAACCGTTGATGATGAAGAGATTTTTCACACGGTAAAATTCATTGAAGATGTGCCTTTGATTATGATCGTCGAAATTGGACGAACAGAGATGGAAGTACAAAAAGTACTTAATCTGAAAAAAGGCAGTATGCTGGTGTTTGAAAAAATAGTAGGCGAACCAATGGATGTAGTTGTTGGCAACCGCCTAATGGCACGCGGAGAAATAGTTGTGGTGAATGAGCGCTATGGTGTGCGAATCAGTGAGGTCACTCGTCCTGACGAAAAAATAGGCGCACGACGTGAGTAAAAAGCAATGCCCGGACTTTGAGGCCACCCGGTTTTTTTCATCACTACCATACGCTGTATTCTAAAATTCCTCATCCGGCAAAATTTATTCACGAAAATAACTGACACAGCATTCGTTTCTTGTCTATTATCATTCCAAGTGAAGTGAAGCTTGGATCGGGTATCCAGTGATTGTTTCCCCAACCTTTCTTGTAACCTTGTAAGGGTGGATCCAAATTAAAACAGTTATTCTTAGAAACGCTTTATTATCAACGTTTTCTAAGAATATGAAACAATTAACCTACGCAGGGTGTCAGTCTGAAATTCCCCCCACCCCCAACTCCTCTCGATTCCGTATGAATCGGAAGTATTACTACCAATCTGCTATCAAATTTTCGAAGGTGTACCTGACAAGGGTGTAGAGTTGAACATTCAGGCAGAATCTATTTTTTCTCGAAGAAGAAGTACATTTTCTGCTACACTCTGTTTGTCGTTAAAAACGGCGGAGCCGGCAACAAAGGCGTTGGCTCCAGCGCCAATAACTTCACAGACTGTGTCAACATTAACACCGCCATCCACCTCTAAATCTGCAGACGACCCACATGAGTCAAGCATCTCGCGTAACTTTTTTATTTTACCTGTACAGGAAGAAATGTAGGACTGTCCGCTAAATCCGGGATTGACTGACATCACAAGTACTAGGTCTACTTCTGAGATAATTTCATCCAATGTACTCACAGGGGTGGAGGGATTGAGACTTACACCGGCACGGATTCCTAAATCATGAATTTGCTGAATGTTACGTTGCAGGTGTGGACATGTTTCCTGATGCACGGTAATTATATCAGCTCCGGCTTTGGCAAAATCCTCAATATAACATTCCGGATTTTCAATCATCAAGTGTACATCCAGCGGCAGTTTGGTAACGGGACGCAAGGCTTTCACTATCAAAGGGCCAATTGTGATGTTGGGAACAAAATGTCCGTCCATTACATCGACATGGATGTAATCAACTCCGGCAACTTCTGCCTCAGTCACATGTTCACCTAAACGGGCAAAATTAGCGGAAAGAATGGAAGGGGAAATTTTAACGTGATTCACAGTACACACCTTATGAAGAGTTAAGAGTTACGAAACACCAAACCTAAGTAATCCTATATTATAGGGAATAGAGTACACAGTTTCAGTATTTCGGGGAATAACAACCAAGTTTTTTTGATTAGCCTGTCAACGATGCAAAAAGTGCCGGTAGTTTTTCCGGCAAGCGCTGGACATTATCGATGATGGTATAATGATTCTGTCCAAACGAGGAACTCCGGGTTGCGAAGTGATTTTGAAACAGGCCAAAATATCAGTATCTTTTGGCATATTTTCCGGCATCCAATAGGTATCGCGATATTCTTTGACACCGGCACTATAAGTATTTTTCGACATATTACCTTATTTTTTAAGGTGAGTGTTGAATACGAAAGTTAATTGATTTTTTGTTCCAATTCACGTGAGTTATAACGCCCCGCCATTGCTGTCAACGGAAGTGGTTTTAACTTCGATGCATTTCTTGCCGTCCCAAAGGCCATAATTTATACTCAGATTTAGGATTAAGGAAAAGCCACCAAGTTCGCTTATAAACGTAAAGGGATTTCTTAGTATTTTCAATTTTCATGAAGGTAATTTTTTTGCAATTCTTTTTGCTGCCTCCACTACATTTTTCGTAGTGATACCAAAATGTTCAAAAAGGTCATTTGCCGGTGCGGATGCCCCAAAACTTTTCATGCCTACAAATTCTCCGTCTTCCCCAAGATAACGCCCCCAACTTTGCTCAACGCCTGCTTCCACAACAACTACCGGAATTCGAGAAGGAATTACTCGATTTCGGTAATCTTTGTCCTGAGATTCAAACAAATCCAAACAAGGCATGGAGACTACTGCAGGTGAAACGCCTTCAGCTTTCAATTGATCCCGTGCTTCCATGGCTATGGAAACTTCCGATCCAGAAGCGATCAATGTCACATCCCGTTTACCTTCAGCTCCGGCCAGGACGTATCCCCCTTTTGCACTTAAATTTTCGTCAGTGTGTTCGATTCGCAGGCATGGCAGACCCTGGCGGGAGAGGGAAAGCACAGAAGGTGTGGAGGATGTTGTCAGTGCTTCAGCCCAACATTCAGCAGTCTCTACGATATCACATGGTCGGTACACATTCAAATTCGGAATCGCACGTAAGCTGGAAAGGTGTTCCACCGGTTGGTGGGTTGGTCCGTCTTCACCCAAACCAATGGAATCATGTGTCATCACGTAAATCACACGCTGTTTCATCAAGGCAGACAAACGTATTGATGGTCGACTATAATCAGTAAAAATCAGAAATGTTCCGCCATACGGAATGAATCCACCGTGCAAAACGATGCCATTCATGGTAGCAGCCATTCCATGCTCACGAACTCCATAGTGAATATAACTTCCCGAAAAGTCACCTGGTGTAATTGGTATTTGTGATTTAGCCTTTGTCAAATTTGATCCGGTCAAATCAGCAGAACCACCAGCCAATTCCGGAATTACTTCTGCTAACACATCCAGTGTTTCCTGACTTGCTTTACGGGTGGCTACTTTTGTTTTTTCTGTGGAATGCTTCAGCTTGAAATTCCGTAAATGGGCTTCCCAGTTTTCCGGAAGTGTTCCGGAAATTACGCGTTCAAATTCTTCCTTTCGTCCTGACTCATTTAATCGTTTGCGCCAGGCTTCCATTTTAGCACTTTTCATTGACCCGACCCTCCGCCACGCACTTCCGACTACTTCAGGAATCTCAAAAACAGGATGTGGCCATTTAAGCGCTTCTCGTGTAGCCTTAATTTCATCATCACCAAGTGGTGCTCCGTGTGTAGCGGCAGTTCCGGCTTTGTTTGGAGATCCAAAACCAATCATCGTTTTGCAGGCAATCAGTGAAGGCTTGTCTTGATTTTCTATTGCAGAGTTGATGGCCGCAGAAATTGCATCCGGATCATGTCCGTCGCAGAATGAGACGTCCCATCCGCAAGCTCCAAAACGCATCAGTTGATCATCGTTGACAGCAAGATCGGTGGATCCGTCAATGGAAATTCCATTGTCATCAAATAGCACTATCAATTTTCCCAGACCCAAATGTCCTGCGAATGAGGCTGCTTCGTGACTTATTCCTTCCATCAAACATCCGTCTCCGGCAATGACATAGGTGTGATGATCTACTATGTCGCTTCCAAATCTTTCAGCGAGCATTCGTTCAGCAAGCGCCATTCCAACAGCATTCGCAAACCCTTGTCCAAGCGGTCCAGTCGTGGTTTCAATTCCTGCACCGTGTCCATATTCCGGATGTCCGGCTGTTCTTGAACCAAGTTGTCGAAAATTTTTCAGTTCGTCCAGCGTAAAATCCTCGTAACCTGTCAAATGAAGCAGTGAATAAAGCAGCATTGAACCATGCCCTGCAGACAAGACAAAGCGGTCCCGGTCAGGCCAATCCGGATCACTTGCTTTAAAATTTAAGAATCGGGTGAACAATACGGTTGCTACATCCGCCATGCCCATTGGCATTCCTGGGTGACCTGAGTTTGCTTTTTGTACAGCATCCGCTGCTAAAAAACGGAGTGCGTTTGCCATGTCTTGATGGTGAAGAGAAAGAGTCATAGTGAAATCAATTAGCTACAAATAATTTATACTAAAGTTGTCCGATTTCTTTTTTATTTTCTATTTTCTATATTGCAAGATATCCCAATGAAGCTTTAACCAAAGGATAATTGACTTTTTTCTGTTCCATTTTATTTTATGTGAAAATTTTATAAACCATAGTGTTCTGCTAAACGCACAAATCCCGGACGGGAATTTTCGATTGTTTCCTGAGTACAAC
>ENA-UPTF01000264-UPTF01000264.1-marine-metagenome-genome-assembly--contig:-NODE-264-length-37614-cov-6.275808_pt1 | contig 37614 bp, 42 predicted proteins | sample MGYA00238166_ERZ767019 | MGnify/ENA primary metagenome ERZ767019 (study PRJEB28930, sample SAMN06266391) | marine metagenome | isolation source: Sea water from 250 m depth | place: Atlantic Ocean | study... | reverse complement strand
TATTCATAATATTCAGAGCCGCCGAGCTCATCCTTTGTTTCACCCACCAACAAAATTACATCATTATTTGAAGGGGCGGTTGGGAGAAGAGGTGAATTTTCAATCAATCCAAGCACACCAATCAGTGGAGTTGGTTTGATTGGGCCGTTAGAAGTTTCATTATAGAAACTAACTTTACCTCCTACACATGGAACATCAAGAAATTTTGCAAAATCAGTAATTCCTTCTATAGATTCCATAAATGTCCAAAATATTTCAGGATCTTCAGGATTACCAAATTGCAGATGATCAACCATCCCCATAGGAGTTGCACCAGTACAAACAACATTTCTGCATGCTTCTTCAAAGCATCCGATTGCACCTTGCCGAGGATCAATGTAACAATGCTTTGGATTACCATCAATCTTTACAGATAATGATTTTCCATTGTCCAGACGTAAGACAGAACTATCAAAACCAGGTTTTATGACGGTTCTAATTCCAACTTCATGATCATATTGACGGAAAACCCAATGTTTACTCGCAATATTTGGTGAAGAAAGTAGTTTGAGTAAAATCTCAGATAATGGTAATTGATTTTCAGATGGAGGTGAAGATGAAAGTTGTGAAAGATATTCGGGTTTTGATTTTGGCCGGTCAATTAATGGACCACGTGCAACAAAATCTGCAGGAAGTAATGCCAAAGTATCATTACCGTTTTTCACATGCATCATTTTATCTTCCTTAACTTTACCAATCACAGAACATTGAATTCTAAATTTATCACAAATTTTTTCAATTTTTGAAAGATTGTCTGGAGATGATATTACAAGCATTCTTTCTTGAGATTCAGAAATCATTATTTCATCAGGGGATAAGTCAGACTCACGTAAATGAACATTTTTTACATCAAGTTCAATACCGATTCCTAAACTTTCTGCAGTTTCAGAGATTGCACAAGAAAGACCACCGCCACCTAAATCTTTCATTGCATTAATACAATTTTCATCACGGCATTCTAAAATTGCTTCAATGATTAATTTTTCAATAAATGGATCAGGTATTTGTACAGCTGAACGATCTTCTCCCTCTAATGCGTCAGATGCAAATTGTGAACCGCCCACACCATCACGACCAGTAGAACCACCAATTAGTAAAACCAAATCATTGATGTTTGCGTGATTTTTAATTAATTTTGATTTTTTTCCAAATCCGACTGCTGCCACATCAACTAATGCATAATTTGTATAACATGTATCAAATTCTACCTCACCACCAATTGTTGGAATGCCAAGACAATTTCCATAATCGGCAATTCCTGATACTGCATTTTTGAATAACCACCGTGCATGTGCATCATTTTCTATATCGCCAAACCTTAATCCATCAAACAATGCAATGGGTCTTGTCCCAGCAGATAAAATATCACGAATTACACCACCTACACCGGTTGCAGCACCGCCAAACGGTTCGACTGCCGATGGATGATTATGACTTTCAATATGTACAGTTACAACATACCCATCACCAACATCTAAAACGCCAGAATCATATCCTTTTTCAACAATTACGTTTGGGCCAGTAGTAGGTAACATTCTCAAATGCATTTTTGAAGATTTGTAAGAACAGTGTTCAGACCATTCTGCAGCAAGTATTTGTAGTTCAGTAGAAGTTAACTCTCGTTTTACATTTTTTTCAATGTGTAATTTCTCATGTTCTTGAAAACTCAATTTTTCATACCTACCGTTTCTACTAGAGATTCAAAAATCAATGACGAAGGTTTGTGATCAATTTGATTAATTGCTTTTTCAGCAGCACGTTCTGGATGTGGCATCATTCCCACTACATTTCCATCAGAATTACAGACACCTGCAATTTGAGAAACAGAACCATTGACCTTATTTTCGTATGAAAAAACAATTTGATTGTTCTTTTTTAATTGACTTAATGTTTCATCGTCAACAAAATATCTTCCTTCTCCATTAGCAATTGGGATTGGGATTTTTTGATTTAATTCTAATTTGTTTGTAAAAGGCGTTTTGTTATTATTTACAATGAGGTTTGTCCATTCACACATAAAATTCAATGATTCATTTTTTAGTAAAACTCCAGGGAGTAATCCAGATTCCACCAAAATTTGAAATCCATTGCAGACACCTAAAATAGGGATTCCTTTTTCAGATAATTTTTTTACATCAGAAATTATAGGGCTGTGTGCAGCTATTACTCCTGCGCGCAATCTATCACCATAGGAGAAACCTCCCGGAAGGACAACTGCATCAATATCAGATGGAAGATTTTTTTCATGCCAATAAAATTCAGCATTTAGGTTAAAGACATCAGTTAACACGTGATGCATGTCACGATCACAATTACTGCCAGGAAAAACGATAACCCCGACTTTCACAATTTATGATTGAATTCGTGGTATAAATTTGATTTCGTGATGACATGTTTTTATTTCGAGGATTCTACATTTCAGTTATGGGACAAATTCGAGACATTATGGAGAAGAATGTTATAACAATTGAGAATGATAAAACTGCGCAAGATGCAGCGAAAATAATTGCTGAAAAAGACATTAGTTTCCTAGTCATAATGAATGAAGGAAAACCCCAAGGAGTACTTAGTGAAAGCGACTTTGTTCGTAAAGTTGCAGCAGAGGACAAAAAAGCAAGTGAGATTAAGATTTCAGAAATTATGTCTTACAAGTTTCGGTCAGTAGGACCAACCACCACAATAGAAGATGCAATTCAAAAAATGTTAAATAACAATATTCGTCGATTGTTAATTCTAGATAATGAAAATCTAGTAGGAGTAATTACCCAAACCGATCTAGCAAGTTATCTAAGAGACCAAATTCTAGTTGATGGAACAATAAAGAGTATCAGCAAAGATTAGATTTCATCTACAGTAGCTGTGACCTTACTTACTAATGGGTTGTAGATTCTCAACTCATCACAAATTTTGAGAACAGAATCTTTTGCACTTTGTTCATTTGATTCTGTAATGGAGAATTTGAGAATAGTTCCTGAACGTATTTGTGTGATGTGTGTATTCTTATCTTTTAAGACAAGATCATTTAGTATCGTGTCACCCTCAGGATCACTAATTCCAGGTTTATTTTCAATTACAACACTAACTTGAAAATTGGGCATATCGTTTAGTGTTTGTTAATTAATTTAAGTGCTCTATCTAAACTTTGAAATTAAAAATATTGACTTGGCACTAGTGGGAGGGGGTTTAGAGGCTTATATCTTCAATAATTGGCGTTATTACATGAACATAAAATCTAATTTTTACAGATCAATGTTGTTTGCTTTGATTGTATCATTAGGAATGATTCCGGCATTATCAAATTCAAGTTTAGCAGAAGAGCGTGAAATTCCAGAATCACTAAAACATCTTTTTGCATGTAATGAGACCATTACACTTAACGAAGTCATCCATGAAAATAATTCATTAGATAAATCAAAGAATGTTTTGATTTCAGGTAACGTAAACTTTGAAAATGGTAAGGCGGTGAATTTAGGAATACAGAAAGGTTATCCAGCAATAATGTGGGTATATCAGGTTAGTCCATTTCCATCAGATTATAGAATGGTGATGTCAGACGGAGTGTACATTGCAGATGATGATTCATTTGTTTTTTCAATACCTGAAAATAAATTAGAAGAAGGCAAATTCATTGCATACGTCTTCTACGGCATACCAAAAGAAAGTATGCAAAATTCAATGCTCACAGGAAAAGCTGAATTTTACGTGGGAATCAATAGTGATGAGTTTGAAAAACAAGAATATGAAAATATGAGAAAATATCTAGGTGCGGATGATATTAAGAGATTACAACTAGAAAAAATTAGAGAATCAAACTCAGTAAATTCATACGATTTTTGTTCTAACTAGAATGTTTTAGAGTAGACATTGGATGTAAAAGTGAATCAAGATTAATCTCAGTGTTTGGAAAATACGATGCAAGTACTGATAATGAGCCGGTGAGTAGCAATCCACCAATTCCAATGAGCAATATTCCACTACCTCGTTCAATCCAACCAATCCAACGTTTTATTTTATTAAAGAATGTCATGAAACGATCAATTGCTAATGCAGATATGATAAATGGAATCGCAAGTCCTGCAGAATATGCTATGAGAAGAGATGTTCCTGCACCCCAACTAGAACTAGTAGCAGCCATCGTTAGAATTCCAGCAAGAATCGGACCAATGCAAGGAGTCCATCCTGCACCAAATGCCATTCCTACAAATAATGAACCAATATTTTTTGTAGAGCGATTTTGGAAGTTCATTGATTTTTGCATATTTAATTTGTTTAGCTTTAGAATTCCAATCAAATGAAGTCCAAATGCAATTAGTACAATTCCACCAATTCTTTCAATCCATAATGTTGCTTCGTCAAACATTGTTCCTGCATAAGAAACAGCAGAACCCAATATGACAAAAATTATTGAAAATCCTAAAACAAACAAAAGTCCTTTTGACAATACCATTGTTTGTATTCGGAATTTTGATGTGGATTGGCCTATGACCTCTTCATGACCAGTTGTAGATTCGGTAATTTCATCTTGATTAAACTTTCCAGGTTTGCCAGAACTTTGTGCATTAGATAAATCCCTTAAACTCATTCCGGTGATAAATGAAGCATATGCAGGAATTAACGGTAAAACACAGGGAGATAAGAAACTCAACAAACCTGCTGCAAACGCTACACCAATACTAAGTTGATCCATTTGAGATAATTCAAAATTCTGTATTTGTTCTTGTGATTCTTCAATTCCTGTTAACCCCAATGCACTTTCAATTCGCATTTCAACATCGGTTCCTTCAAAAATTGGACCTTTCCATTCATGAATCAGTTCACCATTTCCGTTGATCAAAAGTGTGATAGGAGGACCCATCATTCTAAATTCACGAGTGGCATTATTTCGAGGATCATACCAAATTTCAGTAGTCATATCCATGTCATCGGCAAATTCTTTTACAATATCAGGAGACAAAGTGTCAATACTTACACTGAGTGTCTTAAGGCCTGATGGAGAATATTCTTCGTGAAGTTCATTAAGATATGGCATCTCTTCTAAACATTCCATACACCAAGTTGCCCAAACATTTAGCAATACAACTTGCCCTTCAAGGTCAGTAAGTCTTACAGTATTTCCATCATAATCATATGCACGATAATTTGGATATGTTTTTGGTTCATCTTGTGCATATGCAACGCTTACGCTAGACGTGAATAATAGTATAGAAAAAGTGAGAAATAGGATTTTCCTATAATCGGTCATCCCAGATTCTAACAAAGATTTCACCTTTAGTCTGTTTATCCTTGACGTTTCCGCCGGTGTATTGACCATCCTTCCAGTCTTCGAAAACACCATCTTCATCGAGTTTGTCTTCATCTACCCAAACGCTTGAACTATTCCAAGTCATTGCGGTAACACCACCTACAGAACTAATCCAAGCATTGTCACCAATGCCAACTTCTTGGACTTCAGTGAGTTTTCCAGTATTTGGATTAACAGCTGCAGTGTAAACTGCGCCGCCATCAACTGTTCTATCAGACCATGCCATTCTTGGGACATCATCTGTGCCTACAGTGATTTTGATGTGTGCAGGAGGGAAGAATGTTTCACCCCAGACTTTTAGTGGATAAGACCATGTTTCAGCATCATCTTTGCTTACTGCATAATAAAGACCAGGTCCTTCTGCATTAGAACGACCGCCTGTATACCATGCGGCATGCAAGTAACCATTACTATCAAGTGCCATAGAGGAAACAACATGAGCACATCCATTGGTCTCATATCCGTCATCACCTACAAGTTCTGGAGGATTCCAAACTGCACCGTGGTCATCAGATTTTGAGACAACAATATCACGATAATTTGGTTCACCATAATTTCCAATTACATTTCTGTATTGGACAAATGTTTCACCTGTAGTTTTTGAACAAATATCAGTTGCACAACATGGACAAACTTTGTTTTTGACTATAACAGATTTTGAAAATGATTCTCCATTAGTGTCAGAATATTGCATACGTACTTGTCCGGTTGTATAACCACCATTTTGTTGACCTCTAGAGTCTAGCCATGCAACATAAACACGTCCATCATCACGAATAGAAAAGCTTTCAAATGTTTTTGAATGCATCATTCCATTTGCAGCATCATGATAGTGAGTATTAGGATCACCAATCAATGTGTGCATTGGCCATGTTTTTCCACCGTCATCAGAACGTGCAAGGATTGTGTAGGTATAACCGTGTCCAAATCCTTCATCCATGACTTTTTGGTTTTTGATAGAGTGACCATACAGTGCATAAATTTCACCTTCTGGTCCTACTTGCAACATTGCACCACCGGCCATGTGAGGTCGGCTTGCTATACCAGGTTCATTAACAATTGTTGGGTCGGTCCAAGTGTTTCCGCCATCATATGTTGATGTGAATAAAATATTGGTTACTCCATTAACGGTGTCAGCATAAGTAACATGTACTGCACTTCTGTCACCATCAATGACTACGCCAGGATATGCCATTCCATCACCAGTTTGTTTTGCAAACTTGTACTTGTCTTCATCGTAATAATCCATCTCTTGACTTTCAAAGTTTGTTCCTTCAGGAGACTTTGCAAGAGTTATGGTTTTTCCGATTGAAGTAGGCATTTTAATTTCATTTAATGCATCAACTTGTACAGAAATAATATTCTCAGCAACTAGAAACTCGACTGCTCTAACAAATTCAGCATCAGAGATTGCATCTTCTGCCCACCAACCTGCGGTATTTTTAATCCAATCAGGTACAGTTTCAGATTTTTCACCAGAAACTTTTTGGACAGGAACTGAGATTATTCCTTGGTTCACCAGATATTCAATTCCTTGAATAAACGATTGTTGATCAATATCTCCACTTGCCCACCAACCTGCGTTAGTCTTAACCCAGTTTGGAACAGATTCTGCGTTTGCATAACCTGAACTTGGAACATACAGGAGTATTGCTGCGAATAAACCTAGTATCACATACTTTCGTATTTGCATGAAATTTGTCAAAAAATCAGTTATTAAAAAGAGGCATATGTTTTGGTTTTCGAATTAGTACAAAGTTAGAACAAACTACTCAGATTCGTCCCAATTTATGACCGCGCTACATTCGTAGAATGGTTCATTCAATTCTACATATCCATCGAATTTTCGTATTTCAAATGGTTCAATATCTAAAATTTCAGAATTGCCTTGAGCCAATTTTGTTCCATCATATGACTTTAGAATAATACTGAAAACTATTCTTTCAAAAAACTTTTCAGAATTTGCAAATTCACCATTAATCTCAATCATTCCAAAATCATCTTTTATGCAAGTGAAATTTTGAATTCCTAATTTTGCACCAGATAATTCAGAATCATTTTGAGGTGAAGGGTTATTTTGTTCTTGAGAAGATTCAGTTTTTGATTCAGGTTGGACTTCAAAACTATTTTGTTTTAGGATTTCATGTAGTTTTGGAGATTCAGTTCCATTGTGTATTTTTTCAAACATGATATCTGCAATGTTAAACACTAAAGAAGAATTAACGTTTGGATAATCTTCATAAACCGTAATTAATAATGCAAGGTCTTCATAGATACAAATTATCATATGTATTTCATCCATACTTGCTTCAACAACGTTTTTTTGGTTATTGTACATGCAATCTCCCGTTAAATCGGATGTTCCGCTCATATCAGATTGATCAAAAAATGCATTGTAAACACGAGGATATTTATCAACAAATGATTTTGCATCTTCATTTGATTCATACTGATATAATTCCATGAGAATGTACGGAACCTGATTCTCATTGTAGATTGGATCATATGGTCTTGAAATATCATATAATATTTTTCCTACAGAAGTTTGTATGGACATAGATTCTTGAGCTCTATACTGAAAAATACCTCGTGAATAATCTTCAAAATATTTCCAAGTGAATGGTTCAAATGTATTTTTTTCATCATCTGTAGGGAAATATGTTAGAAGTATTTGTTTTTGAGTTAATTGTGGTATAGGTTCCGGAACTACAAATTCAGATGGTTCAATGTCAATAAATTTTTCTTGAATTAGAAAGTCTAGAACATCTTTAAAATTTTGAATTGGTTTTTCATCAAGTGACCATTTTTTTGCATCATCCTTTATCCAAAAGGGTAATTTTGGAATTTCAGTTTCTAACAACAAAAATGATGGTGCAGAAAATTTTTCATTTGCAAAAATTACATCTACATCATAAATTCCAGGAAGAAATTCATTTGTTATCTCGTATGATATTGAATCAGCACTAGTTGCACTAAGACTAGTGACTTCATTAGAAGGATTTTGAATGAATATTTGAGGATTTGAGCCCTTTTTTGCAAGTTCTTCAGGCAAAACCCATCTGAGATTTATCAATTTGGTTTCTATACAATTAGTACATTCAGGATCAGAAGGTATCATTATTGTTTGAGGTTTGTAAGTATCATCAAATAATTCATAATTTGAGAGAGGGATTGCAAGAATATCCTGTTTAATCAAATATTCAACTATTAGAAAGAATTGTTTATCAGACAATTTAGAATCAGACCATAAACCTGCAGGGAATTTTAACCATTCAGGAATAGATTCTCTTTTTAATTTTTCAAGTCTTTTATTTTCTTTATCAATATTTGATTGATTTTGTTTGTCAAATAATTCATTTAGTCTCTCTTCAAATGATTTTATTTCTTCAAGTTCTTTTTCGTCAAAGTTTTTTGTTACATATCTTTTGTTATTATAAAACTCAATGTCATCAATAGTTCCTGTAATTACTCCATCAGAAGTATTTGTTTCAATTAACGGGAATAATCTAAAATATTTTAGATCATCTACATTTGCCCATCCCTCGGTATGTTGTTTTTCAACTAAAGTTTCTCTTTCAAATGATCCATCATCAAAGATACTTACTGTAAGGAAATTTTTCATTTTTCTATATTCAACCCAGTATGTTTTGTTCTCACCAGGAAGTGATTTTTCATTTTCAAATGAACCTTTTTCAGGTTGGGAATGCCATTCTAAGTAAAATCCTAGGTCATACATGAGCATTGTACGTTTCATATCTACACCTGTCATGAATGCAGTACCTAACCCCCATTGTTTTGCATCACCATGTGTAATGTCCAATGCAGTTCCAGAGGTAGGTTTTGAAAATAATCCAATTAATAATTGAGACCATGAAGAATCACTACCCATTTTAAATTCATCAATAGTTAGTTTATACCTCAGAACCCAATCTTCTCCAATTCGTTCGCCTAAAAGATTTTCAAGATCAATTGATGCAGACTCCAATTGCCTCTTTCCAGGTTCCAACGTTCCTGGTTGAATGTTAAATTTTCCAACACCATTTTCGATTTTCCAATACGGTGTTTCGCCAGATTTTAGACCATACCAATTTTTGTCATTATTGAAATCAATTACTAAATCAGGAATTGCAATTTCGGGTTCAGATGATGTTTCATCAGCATATCCAAAATTAACAAATAATATTGAAAATAGCAGAATGCAAACAGAAGATATTAGTATTTTATTCATGAATTATATCAAAAATATCTAGATTTTTTCTTTTCTTACAATTTTTGAAAATTCAGTGATAATTTGTTCAAATTTATTATCTTTTTCAATATGTTTTGCAAATTCAATCATATCAGATAAACGAAGACTTTCTTCAACAAGAGACTTTTCATGACTGTCAAAACGTTTCATTAAAGGCAAAAGATCCGAAGTTATGATTTCTTTTTCTAATTCAAGCCTGTTAGAATAAAATAATCTTATTGACTGACTGAGTTTTTCATATGCGTCTTTTATCTTATTTTGACGGTACAAAGATGTTGCATGGGTTAGTAAAGATTCAACCTCTGTCAAATAATTATTTTCAGATTCAATGGTAATTGAAGGTAGATGAATTTTTTGAGAATTTCTATAATGACGAATTATTACTTGACATGCAATGAAAGAGCTTACAAACATACCAAATGATGTAATGATTTCAAATATTGGGAATTGAGAGTTTTCTTGAAGATCATAATTTGGTTCATAACCGGAATTAGCTATTAGATCTTTTATGTGAGAAGTTTCTTGAAAGAGTTTTTCTTCTTCAACTTGTTTTTTCTGTTCTTCTTGTTTTTGAGACTGAGTCATACTTTGGGAAGTGTTTTGTTTTTCATTGTTTTTTACATCGGAGTTTGTTTGAGCAGTAGATTCAGGTTCAAACCAGGACTCATCAACCATCAATCTAGGCATTAATGCCCCAACAACGTCAAACGACGTATTCTTTACAGACTCTCTAAACATTTGCATTTCTTGTTGTGGGGTAAAATCAAATGCATTTGGAGCTACATCTCTAAGATCACGAACATGTTGCACATCCAAATTAGATGAAAGAGGATTACTAATTTCCTTACTTACAGCTCTAGATAGATCATATTTTTTTGGAGTTACCATGTGATTAGGTATATCTTGTAAATTATCAAGATCATATCCTCGTTCTTGAACAAAATATTCAAGATTTGAGTTTGTGTTTTCAGAATATTTTTCACCTTCAATATGATAATTATTTTCAGTGAAAGGGTTTTGTAATGCATTGATTACACCAAAATTTCCCATGATTAATTGATCAGTTCTTGACCAGAAACTATCAGTATGCTCAACATTTTTTTTCTCAGTTTCAATCTGTTCAATTAAGAGATTATTCAGAGATAGACCTTCGTTGGTGTTAATGTATATTGCATTGCTGTTTAATGCATACTCATTACCGGTAACAAATGCAGTAGGTGATTCACTTGGAGAATTTGGATAATTTTGAGGAGTTGGCTTTTGTTCATCATCTTTCATGTCATTTTCCATAGTTAAGCCAGTAGGCGGTTGAACAAAAATTTCAACGGTTTTTAGTTCTGTTTCAGAAAATGATTCAGGGGCAAATCCTAATAGTAAAATCATTGCAAGAGGTATGAAAGATAATTTTAAGAACAACTTGAAGATTTCCAAATTAACTCATTTTTAATTTTTTGTGGACTCCGGACCAGAGGCAAGATTAGTGTTTGCAGGTTCAACGTAGATATTATTCACTATAGGATTTTTCAATACTGCACCCATCGTGGTTGCATCCATTACATACAATTTCAATACATATTCACCAGATTGTTCAGGAGTCCAACTTAGTTCAAGTTCGACAGACTTTTTCTTTGTGATATTGGTTTTTTGTGACATTCCAACATAATCTACCTCACCAGTTTCTACGTGTTCAGCTTGTGCAGCAAATACAAATTGATTTGGTGCATAACTAGTACTTACAAAAGTCCCTTCAATATGCACTTCTTCATTTTCAACAAATGTTTTTGGATTATTTGGTTGGGCATGTTCTGAAAGTCTCTTTTTTAATTCAGCGACTTCATCATTCAATTCAGAGATTTTTGTTATCAAGCCATCATATTTGAAAGAATGTGTACTCATATTTTCTTTAGTTACTTCATATCCCATTTTTTCAATACGCTGTTCTTCGGTTATTACAAGTCTTTCATATGTAGTAATATCAGAATTTATCTCGTTAAGTTCGTCAACATCAGGTTTGGCATATGGGAGTATGCTTTCATGAGTTAAACCAACTTCAGATAATGGAGTGGCTTCTTTTACTTTTGCAAAGTTGTAAATGTCAAGGTGATCACAACCGAATGGTTCAGTGTCAATAGTCCAATCAGAAGAGGTCATTGTACAACCATCTATTCCATATGGTTTTGGTAGAGTGTAATCTTTGTAATGTACATAGATATGGTCACCAGGTTGTGCGTGAAGCCTTGCACTACCTCTTTCATAGCACTCACCTTTGTAACAGCGAATACCACCTTTTCCAGAAGTTTCTTGATCTAAAGATTCCTCATCAGGTGACAAGTAAAGAGTGCCATAGAAAGTTTGATCATCAGCCTGCATTACCCACCAGTCACGTTCATGTCTAAGTTCTAATTGAACTCCACCTTTATCAGAATCAGACCAAACATGAACTTCTATTGGAGTTGAATCCCATGGACGACTTGATACATCTCTGTCAGATAAAACAACTGAGACTTGTTGATCCATAGTAACAATATCATCACCAAACTTTACTTCACCTTCTTTCATTGTATAGTATGCAGTTTTGCTAACAAACTTGTCTTCAGAATATTCCCATGCAATTGTAAATGCACCTGTTCTATCAGTTTGAATACTACAAATTTTACTGCCAATTGCATTAAAAGATGAACGGTCAGAACCAGAAGTAAATTGTTTATTATAATCACCATTAATTACACCAAAAGAATATTTGTCAGGAAGGGCTATGAAACGTTTTATTCCAGATAGGGATACAGTGCCTGCAAATACTCCGGTGTCAGAACCAATTTCTTTAATTCCTTTTACAGCTGCAAGTCCTGCATTATCATGGTTTGACCACCATTGCATATATCCAGGATAGAAATCACTTGACCAGTTTGATCTATCTGTCTTAAATGTTCCATCATTAGAATTAGCACCAAATTTTTTGTAAGGCTCATAGATTTGTTTATGAAAAGCAGTACCACCATTATCTGCAATCCATGATTGATAACCCCATCCAGCACCTTCTCTACCACCTTCGTTTCTCCACATACCAACTGTTGGACTTGCATCAGAGGTACAGAAAATTTCATTGTACTGTTTATTTCCAATATAATCTGTCTTTAATGGATCCTCATTAAATCCAGGAGCATAAATAACAACGTAAACAGTATCAGTAGTGTGCCAATCGATGTATTTTTCAGCTTTCATACATTTTTGAATTACAGATTGACGTAATTCATTTTGATCAATTAATCCAGGTGCTGTTGCGTTGAAGGAATTTCTTCCATCAAACAAATAGCTGTATGCACCTGCACCTTGAGAAGTATTTCCAAATGGATTATTTCCACAAAACCACATCTTGATTGATTCTGCTTCTGCAGTACCATCAAATCCACCACGATAATTATCATATGGAGTTCGTGCATTTTCATTTTTTGCGGTTCCATAATAACTAGAATCCTTTGTAGCTTTTTTGATTTCATCTACAGGGTTTTTTCCAGGATTGGTATCTTCAGAATCTGAAGGAGTTGGGGGATAATCAGGAGCGGCCATCGCTGCAGGAGTAAGACTAACTGTGAAAACTAAGAAAAATGTGAATGCTACCAATAGAGATTTCATATGAAAAAAATTAAAATTTTTTGAATATATACTCAATAGGAAATTTAGAATTCAAACTAGTACAGTTTTCAAATGAACTATTGCCGAATATTAATACAAAATAGAAAATCAAATTATGAGAAAAGATGTTGTAATTAATTTAATTGAAAAAATACCGGGGATATCATATAATGAAATTGTACGTGAAACTGGTCTAAGTAACGGAGTTGTTTCACATTACTTGATAAAATTAATGGAAAGTGGAGAAGTTGAAAAAGAGGGCATAAAACGTGGAAAATATTTTCTAAAAAATATTCCAAAAAAAGATAGGAAAATGATCACATTATTACGAAATAATACAAATAATGATATTTACAAACTTCTCATGAAAAATTTTAACAATGACAAAATTTCTACTCAAAATGAAATTTCAAAAATAGTGAATAAATCTGCCTCAACCATTTCTGTCAGTTTAAAGGACTTGCAAAGAAATAACATAATTGAGAGAGTGATAATGAACAAAAGTTCAAAAATTTCTAGTGATATAGGATTTAAGATTTTGAATGGAAAACTAAGTGCAAATAATCTTGTAAAATATAATTTATGACAAAAATTTCAAGTCATAATTCTAAAAAATGAACTAAGATCTATGGAATTGATTTTATAATGGCAAAAATATCGAGTCATATGGCAAAATTTCGTTATTGGAAATTAACAATAGAGGAAATGGAAAAAGTAGACCATGATGAGGATAAAGTTCTCAATTGGGACATCAAATGTTCTAAAGAACCAGAAGAAGATGCCATATTTTTTGGAGTATTCCTTTACAAAGCAGGAACACCACACGACTATGAATCAAAACAAGGTATAACATACTATTACAATAATATCGAAAGAAATGATTTACCTCCTATTACAAAATCTCTTAAAAAGAAGTTTGGGGGTAATGAATATGAAAAAGGTGAAAGAATTTTCTTAGTGGATTCAAAAGAGATCTATGCTGCAAAAGATATTGCCAAATTGGCAAAAGAATTGCAGGAAGAGTTTACAATTAATCCAATAATAACAATCGAGCTACATGATACAACACAAGAAAAATTGAAAGAATGGGGATATCCAGAAGCAAAACTTCTCCCAATTCCTACCTAGGAAATTTGAAACATTTTTGTTGAAGACATACCATTATGGAATTTAGATGTCAGAGATTAATGAGATAAATACACACATTGAGGAACTGAGAAAAAGAGTAATTCGTTCAATAATTTCTATTCTAGTTATTACAGTATTCATTCTAACATTTCATGCAACACCATTTGATGTAATGGGAGTAACATTGTATTATCCATACCCAGAACCGCTAAACAACATTGCAGCCCAGTTTACAAATGTAATGAAAGGAGAACTAGTTCCAGATGGAGTTCAGTTAATTCAGACCGCACCAGGACAAGCATTTTTCTCTCAAGTATACATTGCAGCATTAATTGGAATTGTTCTAAGTATACCAATCATTGTTAGAGAGTTCATATCATTTTTGAAACCTGCATTAAGAGAGAGAGAAATTCATGTAGGACGTTCAATAACACTTCCAGCAATTGGGCTGTTCATTACAGGATGTGCTTTTTCATATGCAGCAGTAATTCCGTTTATTTTAGATTTTCTTTACAGATATGGAGAATCTGCAGGGTTAGTGACCTTTTTGAATATTATGGATTTTGTTACGTTTGTTTTACAGTTCTTGTTAGCATTTGGAATATCATTTCAGTTACCACTCATAATGTATGCAGTAAGTCTTTCAGGTTTAGTAGATGCAAAATTTTGGAGAAGGAATTTACGATATGCAATTATTGCCATAATTGTATTTGGTGCAGTAATTACGCCCGATGGTAGCGGCGTTACAATGTGGTTTGTATCATTACCAATGATTGCATTATACTTTGCAGGCATGGTAGTTGCAGAAAGACAAGAAAAGCAGACCATCAAGACTTAAATGAGAATTTATCACTAGATGAATCATGATTGAGAGCTTATTCAATTTCATTCCAGGAGGAAGCGAATGGATTATTGTAATCGTGGCCGCAGGTGTATTGCTATTTGGAGCAAAGAAAATACCAGAACTAGCAAAAACATTTGGTAAAGCTAAAGGCGAATACAAGAAAGGAGAAATTGAAGCAGATAAAGAACTAAAAGAGTTCAAAGAAAGTAAAGATTAAGATTTTTCAATTTCTGAGATCATTTTATCATATAATTTATTCAAGGAATCTTTGTATGGATTATTTTTTGAAAAACGAGATGACTTTACATCTAATTCCGCAATAACTTTGAGAGTAGTTTTTCCATCGTCAGAACTAAAAATTTCATTAATGCTGCTTCCTTTGATATCTCCACCCACAACGCGCATCTCATGTGTGTGAGGGCGTGAAAAGAAATGTTTTGACATAATGATAAATTCAGAATCATGAAGTTTTAGATGCTCTGCAACAAGAGAACTCTCATCTCTAACAGACTTTATCAAAATGGAAGGATAGAACTCGGGAAATAGTTTTTGAAAATTTTCAAAATTAGTAATTATATCAAAAGATTTTTCGATATCAGCATTAATTTCTCTTTCAAAAGATATCTTCAACATAAATTTTCAGATTAAAACTAGTGTAAAATATTTTGGGCTATTTGCTTCCCCATCTAGTAAACAAATCATGTTCAATATCAAATTGATCAAGACATTTGCCTACAATATGATCAACCATAGCGTCAATTGATGTAGGATTTGTATAAAACTCAGTTACAGGAGGCATTATCACAACATCTAGTCGGGCAAGTTTTAGCATGTTTTCAAGATGAATGGCAGATAGAGGGGTTTCTCTTGCAACCAAAATTAATTTTCTAACTTCTTTTATGGTAACTCCTGCAGCACGGGCAACCAAAGTTTCATCATAACCATTTGCAATACTTGAAAGTGTTTTCATTGTACAAGGAATTACAATCATTCCATCAGTTTTGTGACTTCCACTAGAAACATTTGCAGCCATGTTATTTTCATCAGTTACTTCAGTAGCAAGAGATTCAACATATGCAACATCATGTTTTGTCTCCATTGGAATACATTTTTTTGCCCATTCAGACATTACGAGATTTGTCTCAATTCCTTTTTCTTTTAGAACCTCTAGTAAGCGAATACCATAGATTACACCAGTACTTCCAGTGATTCCAATTACAAGTTTCATGTACGTGTTAAATCAAATTCCACAAAATATAACTGAATATGAAAAATCACGCTTGAGTTTCATCCAACTGCTCAGATTCCTTTCTTTTATTCAACCAGATTTTGACAGCAGCTGCTATCATTCCACCAAAAAGAATCATGCCAACAAGAACCATTTCAACCTGCATAACATAACTAGAAAATTACCAGTAGAAAACTGTTCCAAAGAAGCATTTAATTTTACAAGACAAAACGGTATCATATGATTAAAAGATCTGAGATGCAAAAGATTGCATCAGAGTATACAGATCCAAAAATCGGAGTTTTAGGAAGTCATTCAGCATTAGAAATTATGGATGGTGCAAAAGATGAAGACTTTGAAACAGTTGTTTATTGTCAGAAAGGAAGAGAAGTACCTTACCAGAGATTTAATCGAATTGCAGATGAAATAAAGATTGTAAAAAAATTCAAGGATATGGCAAGTCCAGCAAATCAAAAATTAATGAGAGAGAATAATACAATAATTGTTCCACACCGTTCACTTACAGCATATCTTGGCTACGACATATTAGAAAATAAGCTGAAAGTGCCAATATTTGGAAATAGGAAATTATTCCAGGCCGAGGAAAGAGAAAATAAGAGAAATCAGTATTATCTGCTAAAAAAAGCAGGTGTAAAATACCCAAAGATTTTTGAAAATCCAAAATCAATTAACAAACCTGCAATTGTCAAAGTGATGGAAAAAGACAGAAAATTAGAACGTGCATTTTTCACAGTTACATCATATGCAGATTACAAAGAAAAATCTGAAGAAAAGATCAAAAAAGGGATTATTGCTAGAAAGGATTTAGAAAAAGCAAGTATAGAGGAATTGGCAATTGGAACGTATCTAAATTTTAACTTCTTCCATACACCAATTTCTGATCAAGTAGACTTCATAGGAATAGAAAGGAGACTACAAACCAACATACATGATTACAATGCACTTCCTGCAAAACAACAATTGGAAATGGATATTCCACTACAAAATATCGAAGTAGGACATACACCAGCTAGTATCAGAGAGTCATTGTTGGAAAAAGTTTTCAAAATGGGCGATAAATTTGTTAGAGCAGTAAAAAAAGAATATGCGCCAGGCATTATTGGTCCATTTTCACTTCAAAGTGTAATCACAAAAGATTTGGAGATGATTGTGTATGATGTATCACTTAGGGTTCCAGGAAATCCAATTGTTGCTACAACCAGCCCATATACGAAATATCAATACGGTACAACATTTGGTATTGGACGACGCATAGCCATGGAAATTAAACGAGCCGTAGAAGAAGATAAAATCAAAGATATTGTTACGTAGTCTCTTCTATAGGACTTTTGAGCATATTGCTTCTGACTAGAATTGGAATTTTATAATATACTGCAAGTGCTACAGCGTCAGATGCACGGTAATTTCTTAAAACTAGGTCCTTTTTTCCGGTGAGGTAAAGATTTGCCCTTAATGCATCGCCACTTTCATAAATTTTGACTTTTACCAACAATAACTCATTTGCTTCGCAGATATCCTCAAGCATTTTGTAAATTGTTGGAACCGTGTCATGATCATCATCCAGAAAGCTTGCAATATGTCGAGACACTTCACCAGAGAATGCACGCATATGAAATTCTCGTTTATCATCAGAGTGTAAAATTACTAGACCTTCGTTTCCATACGGATCTACAAATCCCAAATTACTGATTGTGACTACTTCATAATCTGGATCTTGAACTTCATTAATTTCCATTATGGAATTTAGTTACAGAACATATGTTAAAAATATAATGAACTACGTAAAAGATCTCACATGAAAACAGAGACTACCAAAGGTGGTCAAAATGACAAGAAACTAATCATTTTAGGATTCGTTTCAATTGGAATTTTATTTTTGATCTATGCTAGATTTGAATATCAGGAAATAACCCCTGATGCGGTTCAATCTATTCAAAGATTAGGAACTGCATTTTACATATTATTTGCAATTTCAATAGGAATGATCGGAGTAGGCCTTCGTAAATTTCAAAAAAGAGTTGCAGCGACAGGAAATACAACTGCATTATCCATGATTTGTAGTAATACACTCGGAAGTAAAGCCAAAAAAACATTTGTGATCACATTCATAGTTTATGGAATATTTTTTTCAATGACATCAGGAATTTTGGTATATCAACCTGAAGTGATATTTTCATATCATTATGGTGCAGATGTACCATCAGCACATGTAACACCATGTTGTGGACCGCCTGGATATATGCCAAAATTTGTGGCATACTTGACAGAACATGTTGGAATTAATGTAGTTCCGATAAATCTTCTATTACAAATAATTGTCTCATACCTTGTTGCAACAAATACAGCATTAGCAGTAAATGCAATTTCAATTACAAAAAAGACAGGAGGGCTTGGAAGCATAGGGGCGGCAACAGGATTATTCATAGCATGTCCAACCTGCGTTGGGTCATTTTTGTCACTATTCATTGGAGCAACAAGTGCGGTTGTATTTACAATTGCAATAACAGAATTGCAGACATTATTCATTGCAATCACGGTGCCAATATTGGTTTTAACGCCATTTATTATTTCTAGAAGAATATTAAAATCTCAAAACACATCCATCTAGATATTTCAATAGAAACTAATTAGAAATTTTTTAGTTTCTCAGTTACAATTTTGAAGATTTCATTATTGTCTAATAAAATACAAGGTAAACCATTTTCCTCGCACGCCTGACCACTTTCAGTATCACGAGTTATGAGAATCATATCATTTTCCTTCGCATAATTGATGACTGAATAATCAGTATGGAGTTTTTTGCCTTCAGTTCGGAGTTTTTTAACGCTGTATGCATCATACCCTAGCTGGATTAGACGTTCATCCATTCCATCATCCATCTCATCAACTAAAATTTTCATTTTAAATTAACAGTAAGTTTTTTGATTTGAGAGATGATCTTGGTTTTATCAGTAATGGATATTTCAGGCTCAACAGTGATAAACAAAGACTTTGTTTTTGCATACATTACAATTTGAGAGATATTCTCACGCTCCACATTTACAAATCTAACCTTGCCTAAAGATTTGTCAAACTCTTCTCTCATCTTTCTGCGGGCAGTTACATCTTGGCAGAACTTTTCTTCATTTTTTGTCTTAAGTAAAGATGGAACTTCATCTCTCATTTCAGATTTTAGTATTTTTCCATTTTTATGGATGATTGCAATGAAACGGATTTTTTTATTTAATTTGCCAATTTTCTTAAGTAGAGGATCAAATTCATTTTTGCCAGCCATTAGATTTTGGCAAAAATGATCAAATATAACGGTACTTGAAATTTTGAAAATAAATAGAAAAAAGGGATTAATAAAAGGCAGCGTTTGCAGTACCAGATATTTTTTCCACAGTTTTGTGATCTGCGATTTCAGCAATAGTGTCGACGTTCATCATTCCGGTGACAACAAGAATATTCTTGTCCCATCTGTGAACTGCAGCCTGAACATGGTACTTTTCAGTAATCTCATATTTTGGCAATTCGACATCTGTGCCTTTGTTGAAGATTATCTCCAGGTGAACGTGTGGTTTCATGTCTGGGAATTTTCTTTCCAAAGCCATTACGTTGAGTAATAGATTTGAGTCGGTCTTTGGGAATAGTTGTGAAACTTCACCCATGAAGGTATTGTACATGCCTTCAAGTTTTAGGCCTCTTTCGTTGTTGTTACCAGAATCCGCCAATCCTTTTCACTCCTTTGTAGTCTTCATGCATTATGCAACCTCCAACGAATCCTGCGATTGCTCCATAGATTATGTGGAGAATCAAAGCATTGATGTAAATTTTGTCGCTTTCATACAACAGGGTTGCTAATGCCTTTTGTTGTTCCAAGTCAAATTTCGATACGTCAGTAATGATTAATTCTACCTCCATCATTGGAGTCATTACGAACATGTGAATCGGTAAAAATGCTAATGTGAAAACAATTAGCCCAGTCCAAACACCAGTAATTATTGCTTTTGGAACTGTTACCAATCTAAAGAATCTCCAAATGTTTGAAGCCAAAAAGTACATGGCCCCAATCAATGCTGCAACTCCCATGTGAGCTATAAAGCCCACTGCAATTGCTGAAGTTTCATCCACGCCCATTGTAACACCGATGGTTTTGTAGAATGTTCCTGCCGGAATATCTAACATTTGATCGATTGCAAAGAATGATGAAAATAATGCAAAGCCGCCCATTAGGCCTGCCCCGATTCCACCTTTCATCAATGCGATCTTACTTGGAAGTGATTGTGTAGTGCTCATTAAACAGATTTTCCATTTATAGTATAAAACAGTTATGCACTAGGGTGCTTCTAGTGCCAATATTTACCACTATTTGTAATATGGTGATAACATTTAGGCACTAGACTCACCTTTGGTCACTAGCGTTTTATACTATGACGTAATTAGGATTTGTATGACAGAAGAACAAGAATGGGCAAGTCTCCTGGCAGAAGTTTTTGATAAACTAACTGCAAAGCATGCAGCCATTTCATACAAGTTCGATAAATTAGAACTTAGTGGAATGGTTGACCGCAATGGCAAGAAAGTTTCAACAGGAACAGTTGTACTAACAGGTGGCTTGACTATCACAACAAAAACCTAATCAGGAATGGATACGAAAATGAAAAGCGACCTTCCTGCCAATTTTTTACTTTACCTCCGTAGCGGAGACTTAACCATCAGTGATGGAGATGGCACCGCTATAGAATTTTCCTCAAAAGGAGATATTAGAAGATTAAACATCAAGCACCTTCCTACAAAAATTCCTGGAAAAATGAGCCTATTGAAACAACTAACTGAGGCCAAACATATAGGAAAAGTTCTAAAAAAAGAGAATGTGACACTTGAGATATTACATAAAAATAAACTAGTTCTTAAAATGGGTAAAAATGCCAAACCAAAATTATCATCTCTGGTAACTCTGAGCAAAGATATCGAGATTGTAGATCTTAAAGAACTTCGTAAACTAGACAAGGAGTAAAAATGAGTCAGAAAGCAAGTTCAAGTAATTTAGAGAAAATGGCAGCATTAAAAGAAAGTGCCAAAATCAATGATTATTCAATCTTAGTAACAGGGGCTACAGGGTTCATTGGAAAAAAACTAACAGAGAGATTATCCAAAACAGGGTACAAAGTTACCGCGATGTCAAGAACACTACATCAAAATTCAGATAATGTAAAATTTGTAGCAGCAGATGCGTTAGAGTTGGACACATTATCTAATGCATTCAAGGGAGTAGAAACTGCATTTTACCTTCTACACTCTATGGAAGGGTCCAAAAAAGAATGGGAACAATTTGCAGATAGAGAAAAAGTTCAAGCACAAAATTTTCTAAAAGCTGCTGAAAACGCAGGAGTAAAAAGAATAATCTATCTTGGAGGATTGGTAAACGAAAGTTTAGAATTATCAAAACACATGAGAAGTAGGCACGAAGTTGGCAAAATTTTAGCATCAGGAACCATTCCAGTTACAGAATTGAGAGCATCAGTAATTGTGGGTGCAGAGGGTGGTTCATACGCAATGCTCCGATATCTTGTTGAAAGATTACCACTAATGGTTTGCCCAAGATGGGTAAAATCTACAACGCAACCAATTGCAGTCGAAAATGTTGTAGATTATCTAGTGGGTGCTATGAAAAATCCATCAACTGCCGGAAAAATATTTGAGATTGGGGGACCTGACAAAATGACATACGAACAAATGATGAGATTGTATTCATCAATAATTAATAGAAATTTGAATATCATACAAATTCCATTTTTAACGCCAAGATTATCATCATACTGGATTGATTTGGTTACTCCAGTAAAGGCATCACTTGCAAGACCACTAGTGGATAGTTTAGTTCACGACTCTTACGTAAAAGACAAATCAGTAGAAGAATTTGTTCCAGTAAATCTCAAACATATGACTGAAGCAATCAAAGAGGCAAGAGAAGAACAAGTAGCTTTCAAACCAATTGAAAAAACACCTGAAGAAAAAACATCTTACAAGGTTAATCAAAAATTACTTTTGATTTCACTTTGTGCCATGGCAATAATTGGTTCCACATACTACTGGATGGACGATAGAACAGATGTATGGGAAATATCATGGTTATTTGGATCATTCATCTGGTATGTTGCAATTATCTTTGCAATTTTATTTGTAAGACAAAAAGCAAGGCTAGGCTATCTTATTGGAGGATTGCTATCATGGGTAACTTTGGCATTTTGGTTATTTGACAATTTTTACGTTGTATTCCAAATGTCGATAATAGGTGCAGAACCAAGTATCGATGTAACATTAAGGAATTTCATAGGAGCCGGAATTGCAGGATTGGCAATATTCTCATCCCATAATGTATTCCACAAAGTCAGAGTTTACCAAGCAAGAGGAGAATCAGTCAAGGAATCTGCTGGCGCAGAAGTACCAAGCGGTGCTAGACCAGTTTACAATACAGATTACTCATAAATAATCAAATTTTTATTTTTAAAAAAATAGAAAAATTAAGAAAAGAAGTTTTGACCAGATTCAGTTTCGCCCATGGCGCTTTGAAGGATTTTTTGGACCTGGAGATGTTTTGACAGGCATTCTCTGCTTTCAAAATTAGAGTGGTCGAACACCGATTTGTTGCAGAAAACACAATCGACTTTTGGATCTTTTAACATATTTGTTACCTAAACTAAGAAAAGCAAATTTTGCATATAACCAGTAGGAACCAAGAAACTCACCTAGGTGAGGGTTCTCTATATACTCTAAAAACCACCAATTAAGATGAGCTCACAATCTGAGGACTTTCTTGAAAGTTTAGAGCGTACACATGTAGTGCTTTTTCACGATGGAAATGAAGAAAAAAAGCAAACAGAATATGGATTTATTAAAAAAGGACTAGACAAGGGTCAACACTGCTTCTATACAACACAAAATCGTCAAAAAATCCTAGATGAAATGAAGCAATTTGGAATTGAAGATGGAGAGAGTAATGAGCTTTTACACATAGTAGAGATTCCTGAAAAATTTGAAGATTATTCAGATATGATTTTAGACAAAGTGGAAGGATTGCCTGAAGAAGCTAAAATTAGAGTTGTTTCAACACACTACTTTGATTTTGATTCTGAAGAAAAGACAGATAGAATGGCAGAAATTGAACAATGTGTTGATGATGGTTTTGAAAAAATTAATGGTAACTTTGTTTGTTCGTTTGAGGTCAAACAGATTAACGAAGAACTAAGAGATAGATTTTTGAATCAATTACTAGAATCTCACAAAGCTATAATATTTCAGACAAAAGAGAAAGGTACTGAATTATTTACTCTTCCGTAATCGTTTTACTAATTTCAGATATTAGATCGTTAATTTTTGAATAATCCGTATGAAATTTTTTTCCTTTATCGGTAACACCGATTGAGCCATTTCTTGCTATGATTTCACGTTTTTGCATTTCTTCCAGATATTTCATTAATTTATCATAGGAGGTATTACATTTGAACTGAATTCGTGTTGGCGAGATATCTTCTTCTTGGATTATTGCTGAAATTATATCAAAATACAATTGAATTCTTGTTCTTTTTTCGCGAGCCAACTAGTACAAACGGTAACAGAGTGTCTTTTAAGTTTCGTCATAGTGGTAATCTTTAAAATCCATAGTATTCAGAATTTTTTGTGTTTTTAGGCACGAAATGTACTAGTTAGCACTAGATATACTTATTAGGCACTATTCAGTAATACGGCTAATGGTATATCTTCGAAAAAAGAAGGTAAAAGGAGTCGATTATCTATATTTAGTAAAAAGTACGTGGGATAAAGAGAGAAAGACATCCAGACAGGAAACCATCAAATATCTAGGTGAATCTACATCTGTGACCAGAGACGATATCCCTGCAGAATTTAGAGAGGATGCAAAAATTAACTCATTTTTACTACAAAATACGCCAAAGGACAGAGAAAAACGTGAAAAATTAATTGAGCAATTAAGAACCAAATTATTTTCATCACTTACAGAAGGAAGTCTAAAAGATACAATGGAGATTTACACAGCATTTGTCTCAGGCAATACACTAGACCAGTTCTATGAAAGAATTATGACACCAGTTATGGCCGAAATTGGATATTTGTGGTCAGAAGGTAAGCTATCAATTGCAACAGAACACGTTGCCAGCAACATTGCTCATAGTCTTGTTAAGGTAATTGCAGATGAAAATAGAAAATCAAAGAAGGATAAAGGAAAAATTGTACTAACCACTCCAGTTGGAGAAGATCACAATTTAGGTTGTAACGTACTAGATTCATTTTTAGTCTCAAAGGGATTTACAACATTTAATCTATCACCATCAACCCCTGCAGAATCACTAATTGAATTTATAAAAACTGCAAAACCAGATGCTCTAATTGTATCAATAACGTTAGAGGACAATATCAGATCTGGTCAAAGAATGGTTAAAAAAATTCATGAAGCATATAAGAAACTTCCAATTTTCATAGGAGGTCTGGCATTTACGGAGAAAACGAATTTTAAATTTGATGGAAAACTCATCACTGATGCTCATGCCCTGGAACAAATTCCTCGAATTATAAAAAAGAAATAATTACCACTATAATACCTAGTTTCCACTAGCTTAAATATTCTATATGTTAACGTTAAGCATGGGTTTAACGAACGACAGTTTGATTGATACAGTCTTTGAAAAGTTCCCAGAGAAAAAAGAAATTGCCGAACAGGGCGACGAAATTTTTGTGAACTGGAACTTTCAGGACTTTCAAGACGGTGGATATCTAAACTTCAAAGCAGACCGTTCAGATCTTTTTGCACTAAGCATAATGATTGAGAACTATGCATCAAAACACACATCCCCATTACTAGCGTCATTTGAGACTGACAAAAGATACGAATTCGTCAAGGACAGATATCTGAAATTGATGAAGAAACTCCCAAGAACGTGGGTAATTGGAAACTTCAATAATCCACACTTGGCTCAAGAGATGCCAGATAGTTGTGTGGTTATTAGCTGTGTTGGAACACCGCTTGCTTCAGTATGGGCAGTTGTAACACGTGGTCCAGATGGACCAATCGGTTTAATAGCAGAAGAGTATGGAATTGGAAAATTCAGAGGATTCTTCTCAACTCAACCAGATGTGGTTCAGGCAGCAGTTGATGCAATGGGCGAAGTACTCGTAACGCAATTCGACTTTAACAAAAAAGAATATGAGTTTGTAAAAGGCGGATATTAGTGTAGAATGACTGAAAAATCTTCTTCTTTTTTTCCAAAAAATGTTTTTGGGGCATTTGGCATATTGTTTTTCATTAGCGGGGCAATAATACCATTACAAAATTTAGTAATCTGGGGACCTGAATTTGTTGCAAGATATTTTACATCATCAGACATTACTGCAGAAAAGTTATCCCTAGTAGTAATTGGAATTGGATTTATCATGATAATTTATGGTAAGAAAAAACAAAATCAGATTTAAGAAGAAGCACGATCCCTAGGGTCCAATTCAAGAGATTTGTTATAACAGTAAGATGCCTCATCGTATCTACCTAGACTCCTTAATGCAATACCCTTGTTATTCCATAAATCAGGATCGTCAGGTTTTAGAAGTAATGCTTGTTCAAAAAAGCTCAAAGCATCTTCAAAATTACCATCTTCAAGATTTTTAACACCATTTTGAATTAATGTCTCTAGTTCGTTCACTAGACATCTATAGAGTTACTCTGAAATAATCCCATCGTTCAGGATTAAACTTTTTCACAAAAACAACATTTTTGTCATTTTCTTTTCTTTCATCAATTACATCACGCATTGCAAAACTAGTCATGAATTTGTAACCTTTTGATTGCACCTGCATCATGAATAACTGTCTTAACTCTCTGCCTCCATGAAATCCCCAATAGCCGTTTTTTATTGCGACAGGCTCAAGAAAGACGGTATTATTTTTCCCGCGATTTCGATCTTCAAACTCTAGATCAAAATTATATTTTTCTAATGGACCACCTTTTGCAAATCCAATAATTTGTCCGTTAGAATCTCCAACACGAAGCATGTTAAGAATTGTTTCAGGATCACGTATTGATTCAATGAAATCATCACGGGTAAATTGCAGTGGTTTTGGTAATTCCCGATAAATTGATAAAAGTTCATCCAAAACATCGTCAGAAAGTGTACTTTTCTGTATGCATGGAACTAATGGCAGACCATCATAAACAAATTGATTGTAAATTTGAATCTCTTCTTGACGAAGTTTCATAAATCCTACGATGTTATCCAAGAAATTTTTCCTCATATGTTTTGGAAGTCCGTTTAAAACTCGTTGACACATATCAGGTTCATTATTTAGCATATCTTCAAAAAAGACAACCGAACGCCTGACAATAAATGCAGGATGCCAACTTGATGAATGTGCATTCATTTTTGCCATCTCCATTGCCTTTTGGAAATCACCTAGAGAATAACCACCAATTCGGTCAGAAATAGATAGAAAATGTCCAAGTTCTCTAAAGTGTTTTTGTTTTTCATTATCATCTTTTATTTCAGAGTTTGAAAAGTAATTTTGGATTAATTTTTCGGTGTTAGTAATTATATCTCCAGCCCAAGGATAGACGGTTCTAGATATTATGGCACAGATTAGATTTTGATCCAGGTTTGCATCAGCAAGGAGTTTTTGTATGGTTGTATCTTTGGAGATAAACTGTATGACATTTTTTTCATGAGGTTTGTCTATCGATTTATCAGGATCAAAATCATGTAAAAGTGCAGATGCAAAAAGATAATTCAAATCAGTTTTAGAGATATAATTTTCTTCAAGAGAATGTTTTCCAGCAACCAAAGTGACGTAAGTGACTTCAAGTTCATGATCAACATTATGGTATCCATAATAATCACTGAACAATCCATTGCTTTTGAATAACTGTATTGTGTAATCTAATAATTTTACATTTTCATCAGTTGCAAGTTCAACAGAAGAAAGTAGGTCAAATATTGCATTTCTTAGTGAAGGAGGATTTGCAAATTCTTGCATGTGTTAGACGACAGAATTGGGTTTTTAAGTTATTTGGCAAATGTACCAAAAATCTCAGATCTATTATAAAGTAAATAATGATAATTCGTGTATGGGCTTGAAACGATATTTGGTCACAAGAGGACTAACTATGTTTGGAGTTTTAATGATAACACTATTGCTTACAATTTCTCTTGTTGGCTCAAATATGGACACAATTCTAAAACAAGGAGTCATTTATCAGGTAAGAGCCGAGATTACAGAAAATACAACCATAGCACAAGGATTCAACAATCCCGAAGAATTTGAAAAGTTTGTCCAACAAAAAATTGATGAACGGATTGAAACATTAGGTCTTGATACGCCATGGTATTCTCCACAAAGACTTGGGTATACAATGTATAAAATTTTGATTTTAGATTTTGGTAATGCAACATTCCTAACAAGTGATTCAGGTTCATCAAACGTAGGCGAAATTATTTTTGAAAAAATGCCAAAAACAATTTTGTTGTTTACTACAGCCACAATAATCATATCAATTATAGGAATTGTTTTGGGTGCGGCGTCAAGTAACAAAATTGGTTCTAAAACAGACAGAATTACTTCGACATTTGCAGTAATTAGTAGTAGTTTTCCAGTTTGGTGGATTGGTATGTTAATGATATTTGTATTTGCATTTGTCTACCAGATTTTTCCTGCAAGGGCAACACCAAGCATAGAGCCAGATGACCCAGGGTATATTCTGGCATTATTGTATCACATGGCATTACCAGTGATAACAATTGTTTTAATTGGATTTGGGGCATGGGCATACCTTGTTAGAAATTTTATGGTAGGAATTATGCAAGAAGATTTCATATCTGCAAAGAAAACCATTGGGATTAGTAGAAAAAAAATAGTTTACAGTCATGCATTGAGAAATGCAGCACCACCAATTGTAACCATACTTGCACTTAGTTTATCAGGTTCGTTAGGAGGTGCGATAATTACAGAAGCTGTGTTTGATTGGCCAGGAATGGGAAGGTTGTATTTTGAGGCCATCAGTGTAATGGATTTACCTGTAATCATTGGTTCAACATACATTTTGACGGTATTATTTTTGGTTAGCATATTTATCGCAGATTTATTGTATGGTTATTTTGATCCACGGGTGAGGACATCAAGTTGAGTAGCGTATCGACCCAAGAAATTAAAGCAGAATTTCTAAAAAGCAAATTGGGCTTAACAGGAATTTTTATTCTATCAGGATTAATTTTAGTTTCAATAATAACAATCTCAGTGATTCCAGCATCAACATTTCAAGAATGGAACAATCCTGAAAAATGGATTTTATACCCAAAAACATCAGTGCCAAGCTGGGTGAATTTTTTATCCACAGATAAGATTCCAGAACATAAAATCTTAGAGCCGGAGATTTTTCAATCACAAGATAACGGAATTTTTCTTACTTCGCAACAATTTGGAGTATTCTTTGACTATGATGATTTTCCAAGTGATTTCATCATAGAAATGAAGACGAAATATTCAGATTCACACTTAGTTCAAATCAAAGTCATTCGTCCAGATGGAATTATCTTAGAATTATTATCTACGTCATTACCGTATTCAAATTCAGATACAATTCACAATCAGAGATATTTTTCAACAGACAGCATGATTAAAAAAAATCTTAACATGTACAAAAATGATTTTCAATTTGACTTTTTATCAGGTACAACAGAAATAATATTTTCAGAATTAAATAAAAATGAAATACAAAAAGGAAATTACATTTTTGTTATTGATACGTATGGGACAAAAGAACCAATCGAGGTGTTAGATTCAAAATTGGTTTTAGGAGGTAAAGCTTATGGACTGATGGGTACAGATGAACTTCGTAGAGATTTAGCAATTGGGTTACTTTGGGGTACACCTTTAGCATTATTCATTGGAATTTCAGTGTCAATTGGCTCAGTTGTAGTAGGATTAGTTTATGGAGTTTATTCTGGATATAGAGGTAAAAAAACAGACGAGGTAATGATGCGATTCAATGATGTCATTTATGCACTACCTGCATTGCCATTTTTAATAATTCTAGCAGTCACTATTAGTAATAGTATATTTTTGATGATAGGTTTTCTTATGATTTTTAGCTGGGTGGGCATTGCAAAAGTTTCACGAAGCATGTCACTACAGATCAAAACTAGACAATATATTGAGGCAGCAAAAATAATGGGTCAAAAAGATTCAAAAATAATTTTTAGGCATATTCTACCTCAATTACTACCATACGCATTTGCAAGCATTGCTATCTCAGTGCCAGCAGCAATCACTACAGAAGCAGGATTAAGTTTTCTTGGATTAGGAGACCCTTCATTTCCAACATGGGGACAGATTTTACATGATGCAAATACTTACGGAGCAGCTGCGCAAGGATTTTGGTGGTGGATTGTTCCTCCAGGAATTTTAATAGCCATTACAGGATTAGCGTTTGTGTTTATTGGAAATGCATTAGACGCAATTGTTAATCCAAAATTGAAACGTTAGATTATTCAGTGAGACTGAACTTTCGAATTAAAGCAATTGATGAATCATTCAATTTAATCGTGTAAGTTGCAGCATTTGGATTTGAATTTTTCTCTTCAGCTAATAATTCAGTGAATTTTGTTTTTTCTTCTTCAACTGCACCAGCTTCATGAGCACATAAGTTGAATGCTTTGAGTTGTAGATTATTCTTTAAGAGATACGAGATGAATTTTTTGTAACTTTCGGTATTATTCCATTCAATATTTTTTTCCTCACAAGCAGAAATCCAGACGTCGACAGAGTTATGGAAAAAAACTTTTTTTCTAATAACATCTAACGCAAGTTCAGTTTGTGACATTTTGGAATCCTAAAATATTGCACGTTTCATAGTTGAGCCACAACGTGGACATTCTCGGGCATTGTAAACTTTGTGACATACTAGACATTCGTATTTTATTCCAGGTTTATCGCTATTTTGACCAAACAAACCGCCGCCAAAACCACCAGAAGAACCGGAACCGCCTCCGCCAAAACCACCACGCATTCGACTCATCATTCGCCTACGTAATAACAATGGAAATGCGATGAATAGAGCTAGTGCTGCACCCAATCCATATGGGAATGGAAGAATCATTTGCAATCCAATACTTACAGCAAGAGAAGCAAATAAGAAAATCAAATATGATTTGTAGTTAATCATGATAAGAAATTTATCCCAATTTCAAATATAAGGCTTATTGAGTAATTAGCAATTAATTATTCATCAAGTATTGGAATTGGATTTCCAGAGCTATCCCATGCAAATATGTCTTCATCTTCATAAGGAGCTTTTACAATTACTGAAACCAACCCAAAAAAATTATGTAAATCCTCAGATGAGGGCTCTGCCGTTCCCACGGGATGAGAATGAACCATTCCAATATAATCTGAATCAAATGGAAGTTGATTTGCAGGAAATCCTGCAAATGTAGGAGCAGCTTCCTGAAAAGGTGGAACTACTAAGCCTTCAACAAACATTTTGCCTTTTTTTGAATGACCCTTTAGAATTAAGATCATTTCGTCAGGATGGTTAATTTTACAGTATGAAACAATTCCATCACGAGTTTCATTAAGAAAAACAAGACTGCGTTCCAGTTTTTTTGTTTTAAAGATCATTGATCATCTAATGAAATTGTATATGATGTGGCGGTAACATCTTTGAGATTTGTTTCAATTTCATGTAAAATTGTAGGTATAGCATGAGTGAGCTCAAGAGTTTCATCTTCAAATACTTTCAATTTTGATGAAATGTCAGAAATATCTGATTCCTCATGTTTTAGGTTCTTTTCAGCAGTTTGAAGAGATTTGGAATCAAAGTCCTCTAGTTTTGAGGTTAATTCATGTTTTTTTGTTTCAAAATTTTCTTTTGTAGAGATTAATGTGGGAATTACGTTTTTAATTTCAATTATACTATCTTTGGATTTTGAAACATCTTTTACAGATACAGAGCCAGAATCAATTCCAGTAGTTATAGAATCAAGTATATTTTTAATTCCAGGAATATTTGGAGTGTCCAATACATCATATGGAGAAGATGCCAATGTTGCAGTTAGATCCTTTAATTCTTTATCATGAGATGAAATATGAACGAATTTTCCAAGAGGTCTCGAGATTTTGGTAAACTCATCATTGATATGATGACGAATTTTTGCTTCTTCAGAATCGCAATCAGATAATTGAGATTTTACATCAGTATATTCCTTGTAATCAGGAGAGTTTTTGATATCTTTTATTTCATTTTCAAATTTTGTAATATTTTCATTCTTCTCAGCAAGAGATGATTTTAATTCATTAACACGCAATTCTCGTTTAGATAATTTTTCTAATGTTTTTTCTCTAGAAGATAATAATTCGTTAATGGTTTGAACAGAATTTTCAGTGATATTGAAAATATCAATTAACTCATCTACTTCTTTTAGATCATCAGAAAGTTCTTTTAGATCGTTTGTAAGTTTTTTAGAATATTTTGGTGCAAAATGGTGAATAACCTTAGAATGCTTTCCTAACATATCACCTACTTTGTTTATTCCAGCTGTAGATGCTTTTTTGAATCGCATAACATCATCGGCGTTATTAATATCAGGGAAAGGATTTCCAAATTCTTTTTTTATTGCTGAAATAACTTCTTTTTTTCCACGATTAACCATTATTTGAAAATGAGGATCAAGTTTGTCAGGATCTAATTCATCTTCAGATAATTCATTTGCGATTTTTAGTATAACTTCTCTTTGAGGATCAATTCTATTTCTATGAGATTTTATTTCAGATGCCAAAGTGCCTTTTCTAAGGATAACAATATCATTCAAAATTTTTGGAATTTCGTCTAACTTGATATTTTGAGGAGAAGAGCTTATAGGTTCTGCAGGTTCTTCATACTCTACTTTCTTTTTTTTGCCCCAACCAAAAACCATAATCAGAAGATCAATAATTGAATTATATAAATTTGAGAAGTATTGTGTTAGAATATGAATTCAGGTTCAGTAAAAAAATCTGTGATTATTGAAACGGATTTGGAAAAAGCATGGATAAAAATTAGTAAAATTGCAAAATTAGACTGGTTAGAAGGTCAAAAATCAACAAAATTCTTAGGAGAAAAAAAGACAGGAGTTGGCGCTAAACGTTTAATCTCATTTGAAGATGGCTCAAAGGTTGAAGAACATGTTGTAGGTTGGAAACCAAAAGAATATTTTTCATATATTGCAGTTTCAGGATTGCCGTTAGAAGCATATCATGCAACAATATCTATTGAGAAAAATAAAACAAAGTCAATCAAGGTCACATGGGAGTCATACTTTGCAGCAAAAACAACAAAAGCAGAGTTTGATGAATTTGTGGAATTTTTATCCAATTTTTATGCTCAATCTTTAAAGAATTTGAGAGAAAAATTCTAGAATTTTTGTATTAATCTTGTTTTGGCAGAGAATCCAATAACTGCAGCAATTGAAATAACTAGTACTAGAGATACAATCACACCAAACTCAGGAACTACTTGAAAAGTAGATGTTGTTCCAATAGGACCATAAACACCTAGTATGGATTCTTCAGTTAATGAACCAACAAAGTGACCAATTCCTTGAAATGTTACATCAATGTCAACAGGGTATTCTTTAGGATCAAACTCTAATTCATCTGTAGTGTGAACAGGATACTTGAATAAGTGACGGTGTGCACCATTGTCAGCAAGTATTATTTCATCATTTTGAGATACAGTTATGTCGTAATTTACATGGTTGATAACAAATCCATCTGCTTCCATAAATTCGACTTCAATTATTAGAGGAGAGCCTTTTGCAGCATCGCTTGTAACGATGTTTGCAAATACTTCATTCACAGCTCCTGGATCTTTTTTAGATATTTCAGGTGTGGTATCACCATAAATCATTGATTCAGTTTGATCAACTGAGGTTCCATAGTTAGAAATTATGTCATTAGAGGTTTCTGAATCAGCAGCTAAGATTACCAATTGTCCAGCCATCCACGGATGTACCATACAGAAATAATCAAAAGTTCCAGGAGTAGTTGCCATAAATACAAAATCTACTCCAGGTTGCTGTAATCCACTATCCCAGATACCATCAGGTCCACTTGTAGGATTACCGCTAGTTGAAGTATGTGGAGCATCATCTCCATTCAAAAATATTATTTTATCACCAACGTTTGCAGTTGCAATTGCAGGTACGAAACATAGGTTTGTTACCTCACATCCCGGCTCGGATGAACCTCGACCATTTTCAATCTTAATTTCTTCAGCAAATGCATTATCAAATCCGATACCAGTCATTGCAAGAGATATTGAAAGTACAAGTAATCCAATTCCTAATTTTTTCATAATCTTATGCCCCTAACGGAGTATAAAACTAATGCTAATTTCATAAACTGGTGCCAAAAATTAGTCATTTTTCCCAAAAATCACAGTAGGTGAAATTTGATCTTCTTCATGAATTTCGGTTTTCATGTAAACCACAGATTCATCATAAGTAATTTCCAGGGTTACAGGCGTAGTCTTCCAGCCATATTTTGGAATATTATCAATAGGAACCAATTTTGAAAAATTAGAATCTGAAATTGTAAATTCTTCATGGAATGTTTTTTCCATACCTAAAATTTCCAGTATTGCAAAAGAAGATTTTTGGTTTGTATCATCAAAAGTGATCAATACAGAATTACTGTCTTTCAGATATACAGCGTCAAACGTGAAATTATCAAAATCTTCATTTTCATAATTAGAATTTAAGAGAATTACAACACTAACAGAAATAGTAGCAATTAGGATCACTAAAAAATTTCTTGGGGCAATCAATTATGAAAATTCCTTTTTTATGGAATTTAGGAATTTAGAAGAAACGCGTACTCGTTCCATAGTTTGTTCCAATGTCATTTCAGTTCCACGCAAAGGATTATCTTTGAAGAATTTACGAATTTCTTTTTCTTGTTTTGCTTCGACAACCTGACCAATACTTGCAACAACTCTATTTAATAATGGATTACCAATTCCGGCCTTTTTGACAATTTTTTTCCAGTTCTTTTTTAGCCACACCCATAAGAATTCTTTACCATGAAGATTTGCTGCAATTCTCATAATCGGCATTTGGATGTTTTGTGAACGAACATCAGGACCTAAAGTAAACTCTAATGTTTTTAGTAAGAGATTTTTTTGTTGGAAATTACACATTGCGGCTAAAAATCTAAGTTTTTCCTCTTGTGATTTTGCCTTTTTGTATAAGGATGTGAATTTTTTGTATGTAGTTTCATTTCCGCTCCATGCAACTAAAACAAAAACTGTTTCTTGAAGATCAGCTGATAAGCTATTTTGGTTTTTCAAAAATTTATCAAATCTTCTTTTTGATTCTTTTAATATTTCTTCATCACCAAGTTTTCCCAATCCAGAAATTGCAAAGCTTCTCAAAAGTGCATTGGTGTGAGGCTCATTCTTTTTTGCATCCCAGCCTAAACGGTCAAAAATGGTTCTAAGGAAATTAAATGAATATTGCTTAATCTCATCTGAAAATTTTTCCTTATGAGTTAATGAGTATAATGAATAGAGATGTTGAGCCAAATTTAGAGATGAAATGTAGTTATCCTCATCAAAATACGCATTTGTGAAATCAAGATAGTCCTGTACTTTCTTCTTTCCAGTCACACATTGTGAATAATAGTCATTTTGAATACTCCATCTATCCACATAATTTAGTATTTTTTCATCAATTAGAAGAGAGAGATTATCCAAGGTTTCAGAATCATAATCCATCCTATAAAATCCGGTTCGACCTGAATTGATTATGAAATTTCGTTCTTTATTTTTCAGTTTTATTGATTGAGATTTTTTATCCATTATATGAGAAGTGGATACATCACCTTCATCTACAATCAAAGGTATTTTCCAGATTCCTTTTTTACTGGTCTTTGTTTCTTCTAAAAGATAACGAGATTGTTTTAGAGAAAGTTGTGATCCCTTTCGAGTTACTGAAACAATAGGAAAACCAACCTGATCAATCCAAGTGCTCATTATTTTGTCAATTGGTTTTTTTGCTACCTCACCTATTGATTTCCATAAATCACGACCTTCTGCATTTGAGTATTCATATTTTTTGAGATATTTTTGTAGACCTTTTTGAAAGTTCTTATCAGTTACAAAATTTTCTAGCATTCGTAAAACACATCCTCCTTTATCATAAGAAATAGAATCAAAAATTTCCCTTATTTCAGAAGGATGATTTACTTTAACATCAATAGGATGAGAGGTTTTTAATGCATCAAGAGACATTGCAGTATTCATTGCATCCTCTAAGAATTGGTCCCACAAATCCCATTCAGGATAGAATTTATCTACAATTTTTGTTGCCATGAAGGTAGCAAAACTCTCATTTAGCCACAAATCATTCCACCATTTCATAGTAACTAGATTACCAAACCATTGATGTGCCAATTCATGTGATATGACTTCAGCAATGAATTGCTTGGTTTTAGTAGAAGATGTCTTTGGATCATACAATAAAATAGTTTCACGGAAGGTAATTGCACCCCAATTCTCCATTGCGCCTGCAGCAAAATCAGGTATTGCAAGCATGTCAAGTTTAGGTAATGGGTATTTTATTCCAAAATATTTTTCATATTCACCAAGGAATTTTTTTGTTAATTCTAAAGATAGTTTTGCTTTATTCTTGTTACCTTTTGTTGTTAGGACACGAATTTGGATATTCCTTAATTTGGTTTCTACATATTCAAATTCACCAACTCCAAGATATAGAAGATAAGTAGACATTATCGGAGTACGCTCAAATTCATAAATGATTTTTGAGCCAAAGTTTTGTTTTTTTCTTACAGGCATATTTGAGATTGCCATGTAATTTTTCTCTACTAAAAGTGAAACATCAAAAGTAGCTTTTGTGGCAGGTTCATCCCAACATGGAAATGCTCTTCGTGCATCAGCTGCCTCAAATTGAGTGGTAGCCATGTATTTGGTTTTACCAGAAGGATCAGTGTATTTACTGCGATAAAATCCCAATAAACGATCATTTAGAATTCCAGTATATTCAATACAGAGTTTAATTTTTCCCGAAACTTTACTTTTAGAAACAATAGAAAGAGATTCCTTTTTTGCATCGAGTTTGAAATTAACATCAATTGTTTTATTTTTAGAGAGTATGTAGCATTTTTTTATTTTTATTTCAGCACAATTTAATACAAATTTGTTTGAAGGGGTTGTTTTAAACGATAAAATTTCCATTCCTTTGAAAGTGAAGTTGGAAAAAAGAGGTTCAAACTGTATATCATAATTTATTTCAGATATTCCCATTGTATACACTCAAAAAAATGGCTTATCTAAATATTAAGATTCAATTTCAGGTAGTGTACCTAAACGGTCACCATCTACTTTATTACTATCAGTTCGAATATGGGTTTCACCATTTAGAACATAAGCGTTAATTATTTCACCAGGTTCCCAATCAGTTTCATTTTTTTTATATATTGTGATGTATTTTTTCCCTTTTTTGATATGAGAGGCAAGGGTTTTCTTATCAATTATTTCTGGTTTTCCAAACTGGCCTTCAAAATCTTCATGGACTTGTACATGAGTTATGTTTGCAAGACCTGGACCCTTCTTTATTCCACTAACTACAAAATCAGCCCATTTACTCATAGTTCTTGAGATTTGAAATGAGTATATAATTTTTGACAGGTTTCAAACTAGTTTCTAGTGACCAGTGTTTGCTTTTGCATCTTTGATGAATCCTTTTGGCAATGTTGCACCTTTCTTAGCCATTTTAGCAGCATAATCTTCTTTTGCATCTTCAGGAGTTTTTTCATCTTCTTCGTCAGAATCTTCATCATCAACATTTTCAAGTTCTTTACGTAAATTGTCTAATTCAGCCTTGAGTTCAGAGGCAAGATCAGTGTTATCATTTTTAGACGATTCCTCTTCTTTCTCTAATCTTGCTTTTTCGGCTTTGGCTTCTTCAAGTTCTCTTTGGAGTTGTGCAGCTTCGGCTTTTGCTTTGGCTTCTGCTTCAGCCTGAGCTTTTGCTTCTGCCTCAGCTGCTGCTCGTTCTTCAGCCTCTTCTTTCTCTAATCTTGCTTTTTCGGCTTTGGCTTCTTCAAGTTCTCTTTGGAGTTGTGCAGCTTCGGCTTTT
>ENA-UPTF01000263-UPTF01000263.1-marine-metagenome-genome-assembly--contig:-NODE-263-length-37673-cov-6.654298_pt1 | contig 37673 bp, 35 predicted proteins | sample MGYA00238166_ERZ767019 | MGnify/ENA primary metagenome ERZ767019 (study PRJEB28930, sample SAMN06266391) | marine metagenome | isolation source: Sea water from 250 m depth | place: Atlantic Ocean | study... | reverse complement strand
AAAATTAAGGACAACAGATAAAGATCAAGGACTAAGTTTTGCCTACTGGCAAAAATATTGCTGGGAAACCAAGGACATACCTATAGGGTTCATGATGTCTTCTATGTTAGAGCGAAAGAGAAGTAAGTTAATCACAATGCTGGATTTATTATTTATTAATCTGGGTCTCAAAAATATTTCTCCTTTCCAAACTGAGCTTGGCAGAGCTTATGCAGCTCCGTTCCCTGATAAATCCTATAAAATGGGCCCCAGAGCCATGCCGAGTCAGGTTCCAACTATGCCAGATGATCCTTCATTAGAGGCACAAAAGAAAGCATGGGACTTTTTTGAAACCTTCGAGAAACCTTTCCTCTGTGCTTTTTCTGATAATGACCCAGTTACCCGAGGAGCTGATCGTCAGTTTCTCAAAGTAGTGCCAGGTGCCCAAGGTCAGCCACACTGCTCAGTGGAGCGAGGTGGCCATTTTATTCAAGAAGAAAAGCCCGAAGAGATTTCATCAATTATCTCAAGTTTTATTACATCAACTTAATAAGGAAGTAATTTATGAAAGTTGAAAACAAATTAAGACCTAATGCCAAACAGATGGCTGGATTTCTTCTTGGCGATACAAAAACCACTATCCATATGGTTAATTTATTAAAGTTTAAGGACAAAGCCGAGTATAAAGATGGAAGACAAACGGATTTAACTGGACAAGAGGCCTACCAGATATATGCCAAAGAAGTTCAAGAACATCTTCAGAAAGTCGGTGGGAAACTTATCTTTAGCGGTGTAGTAAGCCGATTAATGCTTGGAGAGGTAGAAGAGCTTTGGGATTGGGTTGCCATTGCAGAATACCCAAGCAGGAAAGCCATGCGATCCATGATCATGGATAAGGATTATCGAAAAAGTGAAGAGCATCGAAATGCAGGCTTAGCGGGTCAATTAAATATAGAAACTAAGCCGCACCAATGAAATTAGCCAAGTATATAGCAATTTCAGTAATTGCAGTTCTAATTACTATTTCAATCTTGATCAGAGTACCTCAAGTTCAAGATAGACTTATCGAAGGTCTAGCTCAAGATGCATTAAACAATCCCACAATTCTGCCTGAAGATTCATTAACTGCGGTTGTTTGTGGTTCTCGTTCTCCATTTCCAACTCCAGGAAGAGCCGAGGCATGCATCCTGATAAAAGCTGGCGAGAACTATTTTGTTGTTGACAGCGGTGATGGAAGTGTTGCCAATCTAAGAAACTGGCGAATTCCTATTAAGAACGTAAGAGTTTTGCTTACACACCTTCATTCAGATCATATTTCTGATCTCAACGATTTACATCAGGCCACATGGGTTGCTCAATCGAGAACTAAAAAATTAGATGTTTATGGACCCAAAGGCGTTGAGAGTGTGACCAAGGGTTTTGAAGAAGCTTTTAAAGCGGATTATCAATTCAGAAACGAGCATCACGGTGATGAATTAGCACCATTAGATGTTGCTGGCTTTGATCCTCACCCCATTGATTTATCCAATCCAGTGATCATCAATGAAGGAGATTTAAAAGTTACTGCTTTTGAAGTTTCACATGAACCTGTCGAACCAGCTCTGGGTTATCGGTTTGATTATAAGGGCAGGTCAATCGTAATCAGTGGAGATACTAGATACAGTGAGAATATAATCAAAGTGGCAAATGAAGCTGATGTCTTATTTCACGAGGCACAAGCAAACCATATCTTAAAGATTTTGGAAGACATGTCTAATAGGTTAGGGATGCCTCTTAGAGCTAAGATTTTCAAAGACATTCTCAGTTATCACACCACCCCTGTGGAAGCGGCAAAATTAGCCAATTTAGCCAAGGTCGATCACTTAGTCTTTTATCATCTCGTGCCTGCTCCCATAAATAAAATAGCCAGTAGAATATTTCTTAGAGGGGTAAACGATATTCGTCAAGAATGGACAATCTCAAAAGATGGAACTACGGTCAGTTTGCCTATAGGCAGTAACGCAATAATTATTTCAAAGATTAATTAAATTGAAACCTATGCATGAACATTTTATGGAGCTTGCTCTAGAGCAAGCTAGAGAATCTGAAATCAGTGGAGAGGTCCCTGTTGGTGCTGTCTTTGTTGATAACGGAGAAGTTATTTCAGCTTCAGGCAATCAACCAATAGGGCTAAATGACCCAACTGCTCACGCAGAGATCTTAGCGCTCAGAAAAGCTGCTGAAATAAAAGGCAACTATAGGCTTGGGGGTTCGCTCTATGTCACTCTAGAGCCCTGCATTATGTGTATGGGAGCTTTAATCCACTCAAGAATAGAGCACCTGATATTTGGTGCCTTCGATCATAGAGCAGGGGCCGCTGGATCAATTTATGACTTTGCGGATTCATCACACTTGAATCATAAATTCGAAGTGCTTGGAGGCATGCTTGAAAAGAAATGCCAAATTATACTCAAGGATTTTTTTCAGGAACGACGGTAGATTAATCTGAGAATTTACTGAGAAACGATAAGAATGAAGCTGCATTCCCATTGGTATTGATTTTCCCAGAGGTAACAGTAAAGATTGGATTTCGAATACCAGCTAGCATCTCTTTAAACACTTGATCCTCTGATTCAACCTCAATATCACAATCAAGATTTAAAGATGATATCTCAGCAACACTGTTTCTGAGTGTTATCGATTTTTTGATCCCAGAGGTGAAGCTAAAACAGACACGAAACTCCCCTGGCTCCATTTTTTCTGGGTTTAATCTTACTGCCAGAATGTCAAAGAACATATCTATCGAGATTTCTCTTAAAAGCCCTTCTGTTTGAGGAAGAAGTAAACCCTCTTTGTATCTAGGATCCATTTCATTGGCAGCGCTCAGTAAATAATTTCTTTTATTAGGATTGGACGATTCTTCACCTATAGATCGAGCTGCTTCTGCCCTAAGTTTTCTAGTTTCCTCATTTTTATAGTTAAGTGCAATTAGCCTATCACTAAGTTGCAAAGCCCATTGCATATCACGACCCTCTACAGCCTTTTCAAGCTCTGAGAATAGCACTGCTTCTCCGCCAACAAGTCTTGAGAATCGCTCTGCTTCTTCTGCTCTAGACAATGGATCTAAATCTGAAATATTGCCATTAAACCATCCTAAATAACCATTGAAAATACTTTTAACCGACCATCTGACAGTGCCATAGAATTCATTTACAAATGGAGATTTAGCAATGGTTTCAGGAAGTTCAATCATTTCTATAATTTGATCAGGATAAAATCCCTTGTTCATCAATCTTATGGTTTGATCGTGAACATATTGGATAGCATCCCTATAGAGAGTGAGCGTCTCCATCACTTCTGCTCCTGATAAAGGTTTAGTGTGACTTGGAAAAAGATACTCAGGCTTAAATGAACGCATATGATCCAAGCTTTGAACCCATCCCTTGACATCTCGGTGAGTTGTTCCTCTTATCGTGTATAAGTTTGGAAATGTTTTATATAAGTTGTCACCTGGCATCAAAGCTCTTTTCTGAGGTAGCCAAACGAATAATTGATCGTTGGTCTCACCGGGTGCGTGATAGAGTTCAATATCTATTCCTGAAATACTTAGTTTGAGTTCTTTTTCGAAGGTAATCGTTGGCTTAATATAACCCACAGGGCTTTGTGATACCCCAAGATAGGGTCCAATACCCACATTTATTACTTCCTCATCAGGCAGCTCAGTGCCAAACATCCTGGTGCTTCTTTTTGAAATGATTGGGTTTAAGATTCCCATAATTCGTTCAACATAATAATCCGTTGATTCGTGAGAAATCACCTCAGGTTTGTCTTCAAATAAGTTGTAATAATAGGCCGCCCCAAAGGTATGATCCCCATGATTATGAGTGTAAATAATCGCTTTGATCGGGTTGGAATTTATTTCTTTAAACTGCTTGTAAACAAGCTCAGCTTCAAAAGTGCTATCGGAAGCATCAATAATTATGTTGCCAGTCTCACCTTCCACCATAATTGAGTTAGCAATCCCATAACCTACTGCCATATGAATGCCATTATCATAAGAGTAGATTTTAGGTGTAAATTCTTCGCTATGTTTTTCAAGATCCTCAACTGAAGGTAATTTCTCAGTCAAAGCTTTGTTATCAGAGCCCTCGGAACAAGACAGGATGAGCGCAACCAGGATAAAAGAAGTTAGTTTTTGAATCAGATTTTTGGACATAATATATAAGTCCATCGATTCTAAACTTATTTTAAAAGCTTTAAAACTTAATACTGATGGTTATTTCAAAAACTATCGTCTTGTTGACAGTGCGATCTCTTTGAAATCAAGATTATTGAACTCAAACCTACCTCCTGGAGTCAAAGTTTTTGCAACCTGATTTCTCCAGTCAAAATGCATCCCCATCTTCCCCGGCTTAGGTTCGCTAATGTTAAAAATTATGGTGTAAGTTTCATTTACTTTTCCTGGTAATTTTACATTCTGTGCATAATGAAGATTATCTGACATATTAAGATGCGGTGTTAGCTCAACACTAGATGATTCTTTTGTTTCTTCATTAATAATTTCAGCTGTTACTTCAAGATAGGCAACATGTCCTCCTACCGGTGAACCTGATGGAGCAGTCTCAGACCAGTTAGCAAGTACTTCTAGATGAACGTCAGTTGATTTTTCGTCTAAATAATATTTTGCGGGTTGAATATCATCTTTAATGCCACCTTCAAATATTAAGTTAATTCCTGGATCCATAGACGATTCGCCAATAACCATTTCAGGCAATGCTCTTAAATCCATTGCTATTAAAGCTAAGAAGACAGCAAAAGGGAATTGTGCAGTGTTAACTTTCAATTAATTCTTCCTTTTAGTTTGTTAGGTAAAAAATTCCCAATAAAATAATTGTTGTTGAAATTGTTCCCTTAATAATAAAAAACCAAATGGATCCTTTTAACGTGTAGTTGAGAATCTTTTTTTTATTTGATTTTATTTTTTCTAACAAGTTCGACAAGGCTTTACCATACTATTATCTGTCATAATAATGATAATCATTATCAATTCAATTATTTTTTTACTCACTTCATCATCTCATTATAATAATGACCATAAGAATTAAATTCTGAGTTATAATTCGTCAAAGATTCGTTGTTAGATTGATCAATTAAATGGCATCAAAAAAACTATATAAAATCACTTTTAGTAATCAGGGTAAGCTCTATGAGATTTATGCTAAAAGTGTCGCAAATAGTAATCTACTTGGCTTTATAGAAATAGAATCCCTTGTTTTCGGAGAAAAAACATCGTTGGTGGTTGATCCCTCAGAAGAAAAAATAAAAACAGAATTTGAAGGTGTTAAGCGAACCTATATTCCGATGCATTCTGTTCTAAGAATTGATGAGGTTGATAAAGAGGGCGTTAGCAAAGTTAGTAAAGCTGAAGGCGATAATGTGACTCAATTACCAAACACTGTCTTTGTCCCAGATGATAAATCTAAGACGTAGTTTTTTGAGTTGGAGTGAATGATGATCACTATTGAAGGACCTCCATCACATTCACCTTTCAGACTCAATCAACTCTTAACTGAACTACAAAATATAGACTCAAGCATCGCTTCAATTGGTGCCAGGTATATTCACTTTATAGATAATATTAAAAAACTCAGCGATGAAGAAAATAATATTCTTCTTTCTCTCCTTGCTTATGGTCCAGATTGGGACATTGGAGCCGATGATGGAGATAAAGTTCTTGTCATCCCTAGATTAGGAACAACTTCACCGTGGTCAAGCAAGTCAACAGATATAGCCCATAGTTCAGGGTTAAAAAATATACAACGAATAGAGCGGGGATTGATGTTTACTTTGGTTTCCCTCTCCAATGATCAAGAGAAAATGAACAAATGCATCTCGATGCTTTACGATCGGATGACGCAACAGGCGTTGACTGAATTTGATCAGCTTGATGTTATTTTTCAAACAGAAGATCCTCGTCCTCATAGCAGTGTGCCTATTTTATCTAAAGGCCAAGAGGCCTTAGACAAAGCTAATATCGACTTAGGCTTAGCCCTTAATGATCAAGAAATTCATTATCTGTTAGAGCAATTTCAACGTTTAGGCAGAGACCCCACAGATGCTGAGTTAATGATGTTTGCTCAAGCAAACTCTGAGCACTGTAGGCATAAGGTTTTTAATGCGGAATGGACCATAGATGGGGAAAAAGAGGAATTAAGTTTATTCGATATGGTTAAACACACATATAAATCAAATCCTGAAGGGGTATTGTCCGCTTATAAGGACAATGCAGCAGTAATGAATGGGAGCAAAGCAAATTGGTTTATGCCCTCAAACAAGAATCAGAGCTACTCTTTTGTAGAAGATAATATTCACACAATGATGAAAGTTGAGACACACAACCACCCCACAGCAATTTCTCCCTATCCAGGAGCAGCAACTGGGTCTGGAGGAGAAATAAGAGACGAGGCTGCCACTGGAAGAGGCGGTACCCCCAAAGCAGGCTTAACTGGTTTTTCAGTCTCTCATCTAAGAATTCCAGATGACATACAACCTTGGGAAATAACAATAGGCAAGCCGAGTCGTATCGCTTCAGCATTGGATATCATGACTGAAGGACCTATTGGAGGCGCTGCATTTAACAATGAATTTGGAAGACCTAATATTCTTGGGTATTTTAGAACTTTTGAAGCACCCAAAGATCAGAGTCAGAATAATTCTTGGGGTTACCATAAACCTATTATGATCGTCGGCGGAATGGGCAATATTTCAGATTCTGCTGTCCAAAAGAAAGACACCACAAAGGGGGCATTAATTATCGTCTTGGGAGGTCCTTCTATGCTTATTGGACTTGGAGGCGGGTCTGCCTCATCTCTTAATGCAGGGACAAGTAATGAAGATCTTGATTTTGCCTCAGTTCAAAGGGATAACGCTGAACTGGAGAGACGAGCTCAAGAAGTAATCAATCGGTGTTTCAGTCTAACCCTTGATAAAACACACGAATCAAACAATCCCATAATTTTAATTCATGACGTTGGAGCTGGCGGTCTTTCAAACGCTGTTCCTGAAATCATTGATCACAGTAAAATGTCAGCTGATTTGGAATTAAGAAAGATACTCAATGCCGAACCCGGAATGTCCCCTTTAGAGATTTGGTGCAATGAAGCACAAGAACGTTATGTGCTATCTATTGACCCAGAAAATTTAGAACTATTTGATCAAATTTGTCAAAGAGAGCGATGTCCATACAGTGTTATTGGTGAGGTGAATACACACGGTTATCTAAAACTTAAGGATTCACATTTCAATGATTTCCCAATCGATATGCCTATGGAGGTGTTGTTTGGAAACCCACCAAAAACTGAACTCTCAATTTCTACTGAATCCTCAAGCATTAATGATGAATCTTTAGATGGGATAGAGATCGATGATGCTTGTAAAAGAATTCTCAGATTCCCAACGGTTGCAGATAAGACATTTCTAATCCATATAGGCGACCGAACAGTGGGCGGCTTAGTTTCTCAAGACCAGTTTGTTGGACCTTGGCAGGTTCCTGTTAGCGATGTTGCGGTTACACTTAAAGATCACAAGTCATCCTTAGGTGAGGCGATGTCTATGGGTGAAAGGACCCCTGTTGCAACTATCAACCCTTCAGCATCTGGACGTTTAGCGGTAGCCGAAGCAATAACTAATATACTCTCTGCTTCGATCAAAAATATATCAGATATTAAGTTTTCAGCTAATTGGATGTCGTCGATTCAAACCGACTCTCAAAAACAAGCTTTATTCGAAACCGTAAGATCGGTGACGATCGATTTTTGCAGCAAAATAGGTCTTACAATCCCAGTGGGCAAAGATTCATTGTCGATGCAAACCACTTGGAAAGAAGATAAACAAGAAAATCAGGTGACCGCTCCATTGTCTTTAATTATCTCAGCCTTTGCACAAGTTGATGATGTTAATAAAACCATTACTCCTCAATTGAAGCGTCAAAATGATAGCTTGCTTGTACTTATTGACCTAGGCAAAGGGTTTAATCGATTGGGAGCTTCTTGTTTAGCGCAGGTTTATAATCGGTCTCTCGGTGAATCCCCTGATATTGACCCGGTTTTATTAAGCTCCTTTTTTAAGGCCATAACGGATTTAAAAGCTAACAACAAGATACTTGCTTATCACGATCGTTCTGATGGCGGTTTATTTGCTACGGTCACTGAAATGGCATTTGCCGGCAACACAGGGGTAAGAGTTGACTTAAACACAGGATCTGCAGATGAAACGCTGGCTTTACTCTTCTCTGAAGAGGTAGGTGCGGTCATAGAAATTGATAAGAAGGATCTTGATAGCGTTAAGAGCATTTTACAGAACCACTCGCTCGATGGATTATCCACTGTTATAGGTGAAACCCAGATAAATAAAGAGATTATCTTGGAAACTGGACACAACCATTCAATCAATTTCGATTTGAAGGAGCTGAGAAAAGCTTGGTCACAATTATCTTTCAGGATGCAGTCTTTAAGAGATAACCCTAAAACCGCTAAGGAAGGTTTCGAAGCAATGCTAGACGAATTAGATCCTGGCATGACTACTAAAATTAATTTTTCTCAAACGAAACAAGATCAACTGCTTCGCTTTAAAGATGAAAGACCAAAAATAGCTGTTTTGAGGGAACAGGGAGTTAACAGTCATGTTGAGATGGCTGTGGCTTTTCATAAAGCTGGGTTTGAAGCTATCGATGTTCACATGACAGATCTTATAAGCGGTCAAATCGGCCTGGATGATTTTCGAGGCCTAGTTGCTTGCGGTGGTTTTTCTTACGGTGATGTATTGGGTGCAGGAGGCGGGTGGGCTAAGTCCATTCTATATAATCCTAAAGTCAAACGGCATTTTGAAGATTTTTTTAACCATTCAGAAAACTTCACATTGGGAGTGTGTAATGGTTGCCAAATGCTGTCGCAACTAAAAGATATAATCCCAGGTGCTGGCCACTGGCCACATTTCGTTAAAAACCTCTCCGAGCAATTTGAAGCCAGATTAAGTCTTGTTGAGATTACCAAGAGCTCTTCCTTGTTCTTAAAAGGTATGGAAGGGTCTATGCTTCCCATAGCTACCTCTCATGGTGAAGGAAGAACTCAGTATCATCGAAGAAACGATATACAGATTCTAGATGAACATAATCAGATCTCTCTGAGATATGTAGACAATTACGGACGTCCTAGTGAACTTTATCCATCCAATCCCAATGGTTCAGTGGGTGGATTGGCAGGCTTTTGCTCTGAAGACGGAAGGGCAACCATCATTATGCCTCATCCTGAGAGGGTTATTAGAAAACAACAGCATTCATGGTGTCCACCTGAATGGGAGGAAGACGGACCGTGGTTACAGATTTTTTATAACGCGAGGGAATGGATTGGATAAATCCTGGATTTTTTATAAAAACAATCGATCTATTCAATTTATCTAAGTAAAATCTGCATACTTAATTTTGAAAATAATGACTATGACTTTAAATAAGACAATCAATGAGCTCGATCCTGATCTAGCTAAGGCGGTAGAACAAGAACAAAAGAGGCAAGAAGAGCATATAGAGCTGATTGCTTCAGAAAATTACACCACTCGTTTAGTGATGGAATTACAGGGTTCTGTTTTAACCAATAAATATGCCGAGGGTTATCCAGGCAGACGCTATTATGGCGGGTGTGAGCATGTCGATGAAGCTGAAACATTAGCTATTGAAAGAGCTAAGCAACTATTTAGTGCTGATTACGCCAATGTACAGCCACACTCAGGCTCACAAGCGAACATGGCTGTTTACATGTCTTTATTGGAACCAGGGGATACGATTCTTGGAATGAGCTTGTCTGATGGAGGTCATTTAACTCATGGCGCTAAGGTGAATTTTTCAGGAAGACTCTATGATTTTGTTTCTTATGGTTTGGATTCTACTAGCGGTGAAATCGATTACGCTCAAGTTGCAAGCTTAGCCCAGGAGCATTCACCAAAAATGATTGTTGCGGGATTTTCGGCTTATTCAAGAATAGCTGACTGGAATAAATTTAGAGAAATAGCCGATTCGGTTGGCGCTTATTTGATGGTCGATATGGCTCATATAGCAGGCTTAGTTGCTGCCGATTGTTATCCAAATCCTGTTCCAATAGCTGATGTAACCACCTCAACTACTCACAAAACCTTAAGAGGTCCTAGAGGAGGGATAATTTTGGCTAGAGAGAATGAGGAAATACAAAAGGCTATAAATAAGCAAGTTTTTCCTGGAACACAAGGAGGTCCATTGATGCATGTGATTGCGGCTAAGGCACATGCTTTTCTGGAGGCCATGAAACCTGAGTTTAAGGACTACCAGCGAAAAGTGGTTGATAATGCTAGATTGATGGCAAAATTACTTCAAGACTCAGGCTACGATATTGTGTCTGACGGAACGGATTGCCATTTGTTTTTAGTGGATTTAAGCAACAAGGATATTACAGGAGCTGACGGTGAGACTGCGCTTGGGCAAGCTAACATTACACTGAATAAAAATTCTGTGCCTAATGACACAAGATCACCGATGATCACAAGTGGTCTTAGAATAGGGACACCAGCAATTACCACCCGTGGGTTTGGAGAGAATGAAATAGTATTGCTTGTTGAAATGATTGATACAGTCCTTACAAATATTGATAACACATCAATAATTGCTTCGACTAAGGATGACGTTAAAAAACTGTGTGAGAGATTCCCAGTTTATATATCCTGATTAGTTATGTTCTGCCCTTTTTGTGGTAATCAAGAAACCAAGGTTGTGGACTCACGACTAGCGGGTGACGGCTATCAAACCAGAAGACGGCGTGAATGTATAAAATGCACCGAGAGATTTACCACATTTGAATCAGCTGAATTGCTGTTGCCAAAATTAATAAAACGAGACAAATCAAGAGAACCGTTTGATGAATCAAAACTAAGAAGCGGTATTCTTACTGCCACTGAAAAGAGACCAATTAGCATTGAGACCATAGAAGAAGTGATTTCTAGAGTGATTAGGCAAGTACAAAAATTGGGAGAAAGAGAAATCCAATCAAGAGCATTGGGCGATATTGTTATGAAGGAACTAAGAGAAATAGATGAAATAGCTTTCGTTCGTTATGCTTCAGTTTATAGACGATTTCAAGATATCGAAGAATTCGAAAAAGAAATTGAAACATTAAGAGACACGCCAACAGAAGCAGACGCTAAATCACAGATTTCAATCTTCCCTGATGAGGATGAAGAGACATGAGTAATTCTCAAAAATTCATGCAATCAGCTATTGATCTAGCAAAAGAAGGTATATTCAGTTGCAAACCTAACCCAAGAGTTGGTTGTGTTCTAGTTAAAGACAATAAAATTATTGGACAAGGTTTTCATCATAAAACTGGAGAAGATCATGCTGAGATCAATGCAATTAAAAATGCCAATGATGAGACTAAAGGAGCTATTGCATATATTTCTCTAGAGCCATGCACGCATAAAGGTAAGACACCACCTTGTGTTGATGCACTTATAGCAGCTGAGATAAAAGAAGTGTTTTTTGCAATGGTTGATCCTAATCCAAAAGTTTCAGGACAGAGTATTAAGATCTTAGAAGAGGCAGGGGTTAAAGTTTCTTATGGACTATTAGAGAAAGAGGCTAAGGAGCTCAATATCGGTTTTTGTCACCGTATGTCAAACAATCGACCCTACATAAGAACAAAAATTGGTGCAAGTATTGATGGCCGAACTGCTTTGAAGAATGGGAAAAGCCAATGGATCACTAGCGAAGAATCCAGACAGGATGTTCAACAGTGGAGAGCCAGGAGCTGTGCTGTTCTCACTTCGGCCTCTACGGTATTAATAGATGATCCCTCTTTAAATGTAAGGCTCCCTAATTTTTCTGATGAATATCAGCCAACAAGGCTCGTTCTTGATAGCCAACTAAAAACCAAGGGCAGTGAGAAGATATTTAATTTATCAGGAGAAAATTTTGTATACACCTTAATGAGCAATCAGCCCAGTGGGCCACGTGAGGATGTATTATTTGTTAATGCAAACAATGGGCATGTGAGTCTTGAAGATATTGCTATTGATTTAGCAGACAAAGAATTTAATGAAGTGTTAATTGAGGCAGGACCAAATCTTAATGGAGCTTTTTTAAACCAAGGCTTGATTGATGAAATTATTGTTTATCTTGCACCTTCAATACTAGGAAATTCGTCTAGAGGTATGTTTGAGTTACCAATGCTTAATGAACTATCAGAGTCATTTCGTTTTTATATTGAATCCGTTGACCAAATTGGAACGGATCTAAGGATAGTGTTAAGGAAATAAATATGTTTAGTGGAATTATAGAAGGTCGTGCCAGTCTCATAAGCAAAGAGTCATCTAACAATATTGTAAAAATGCAATTTGAAGTTAGTGATGTAGATATCTCAAATCTAAAAATGGGGGCAAGTATTGCTGTCAATGGGGTGTGCTTAACGGCAATGGAATATAATGATAATTGTTTTTCCGTGGAAGTTTCTAATGAAACACTAACTGTATCCAACTTGGGGTTACTTAATAAGAGTGATGAGGTCAATATTGAACGATCTTTAAGATTGGGTGATTCGATCGACGGACATTTTGTTTTTGGTCATGTGGATGAAGTTGCAGAAGTAACCTCTATTCAGAAAGACGGTGCAGCTAAGGTGATCACTTTCAAGATAGATACAAAAAATACTTCTTTTCTAGCAAGGAAAGGGTCAATTGCCATTAATGGAGTAAGCTTGACAGTCAATCAAGTTTTAGAGAATGCTTTTGAAGTTACAATAATTCCTCACACACTTGAACGAACTATTATGGATAGTTACCAGATCGGATCAAAGGTTAACATAGAATATGATATGCTTGCCCGCTATGTGCAAAGCACCACAAGCAGAAAATAGATTACTATGACAAATGATAGCGACAAAGAAATAATATTTTCCTCTATAGAAGAGATCACAGAAGATCTTCGCCAAGGGAAGATGGTGATTATTGTTGATGATGAAGATCGGGAGAATGAAGGTGATCTGATAATGTCGGCAGATAAAGTCAGTGCAGAAGCCATTAATTTTATGGCTCAGTATGGACGAGGTCTAATTTGCTTAACATTGACACAAGCACGCTGCAATCTTTTACGCTTGCCTCTAATGACTGGGCAAACTGATGGCAATGAATCAACTAATTTTACGGTATCAATTGAAGCTTCTAAAGGAGTAACCACAGGGATTTCCGCTCAAGATAGAGCTCGAACTATTAGGGTGGCAACTGCTCCAGATGCTCAGCCTACTGATATTGTACAACCTGGCCACATTTTTCCTCTTATGGCAAAGCCAGGCGGTGTTTTAACCAGAGCTGGACATACTGAAGCTGGTTGTGATCTGTCTCGGCTAGCCGGCTTAACGCCAGCGGCTGTAATTGTTGAAATCCTTAATGAGGATGGCACGATGGCTAGAAGGCCTGATTTAATTGAGTTTTCTGATAAGCACGATATCAAGATTGGCACGATAGCTGACTTAATCCGTTATCGAGTTGCCAATGAGCAATCCATAGAGAGAATTGATCAAAAGGAGATACAAACAGAATTTGGTGAGTTTAATTTATATACCTTTCAGGATCATATTAACCGAGAAGTGCATTTCGCACTTGTAAAAGGCGAAATAAACGCTGAGTCAAATCCACTCGTTAGAGTTCATGTAGTCAATCAACTTAGAGACACTCTAGGTGTAAATCATGAAAATCTTGGATGGCCACTGCGATCTGCTTTAAAACAAATTTCTCAATCAGATAATGCTGTGCTTGTTGTCATTTGTTATCAAGGGTTGCCTAATGATTTTATTGACTCTGTTCAGAATCTTAGTCAAGGAAAGAAAGCTTCAAATAATAATTCTGAGGCTTCAGTGCTTAGGAATTATGGAACGGGATCACAAATTCTTAGGGATTTAGGGGTAAGAAAGATGAAGGTAGTAAGCGAGCCAAAGCAAATGCAAGCAATTTCTGGATTCGATTTAGAGATCACTGATTACGTGGAAAAATTAGAGGACTGATTATGAGTAAGTCATTGAAGATTGCAATAGTTGCCTCAAGATTTAACGATTTATTGGTTGAGAAACTAATACAGAGCTCTATAGATACTCTTAAGGAGAATAATTGTTCAGAGGAATCAATAGATATCTTTAGGGTCTCAGGAGCTTTTGAGCTTCCCTTGATTGCTAAGAAGGTTGGTGAAAGTAGGAAGTATGAAGGGATTATTGCCTTGGGAGCGGTGATTAGAGGCGCAACCCCACATTTTGATTATATTTGTGCGGAAACTACTGCAGGATTATCAAGAGTTTCAATTGACTTAGGTATTCCGATAGGGTTTGGCGTCCTGACCTGCGACACTATGAATCAAGCAATTGAAAGATCAGGTGATGGTTCAGGAAATAAAGGGGTTGAGGCAACTCTTGCCACACTTGACATGATTAAGACTATTGACAGTCTTTAAAAGAATTTATATTAATCAAGGCTTAGTTAAGAATCTCTCATGCGTCTCTATAGAAGAATAAAAGCTGCCAACCAAATCTACAATGAAGGAAGTGTTGTAACCATTGGTGTTTTTGATGGTCTTCATTTGGGCCATCAAGTTTTAATCAATCGTGCTATTGAAAAAGCCTCAGAACTTTCTCTACCGTCAGTTGTTTTTAGTTTTGAGCCGACACCCAATGATTATTTTGCAAAGAATGAAAAACAGTTAAGGCTTAATTCATTTCGGCAAAAATATAATTTGATTAAAGCAATGGGAGTAAACAATTTTTATGTACCCCCATTTGATTCAAAAATGGAGGAATTGGCTGTAGATGAGTTTATAGATTTACACCTTCTTAAAAATTTAAATGTGAAACACCTTATTGTTGGCGATGATTTTAGATTTGCAAAAAATAAAGCAGGCTCAATCAAAGAGCTAGAGGAATCTGCAAAGATCAATCATTTCTCAGTTGAGTCTATAAGCACTGTAGAGATAAATTCTAAGAGAGTTTCAAGCACTCTAATTCGAAAATTTTTATTTGATAATCAGCTTGAAGTAGCCAATGAATATTTAGGAAGTAATTACTCTATCGAAGGGAAAGTTATTACCGGACAGCAATTAGGTCGAACTATCGGTGTTCCGACAGCTAATGTTGATATAGGTAAACTGAATAACCCATTAAGAGGAGTTTTTTGTGTAAAGGTCATTATCGAGAATGATGAGCAGACTTATTTTGGTGTTGCAAATATTGGCTATAAACCCACCGTTGAAGGAAAAACACTGAATCTGGAAGTGCATATACTTAATTTTGATCAAGATATATATAAATCTCGTATACAAGTGGAGTTTATGAGATATCTTAGAGGTGAGAAGAAATTTAATGGTGTGGATGAATTAAAAGCTCAAATTAATCTAGATGTAAAAGAGGCTGAAGAATACTTTAAAGAGCTGGTTGAATGAATATAAAGATAGATAAAGATGAACAATTTTCAGGTAAAGGCAGAGCAGGCTCAAGGCAATTGCTTTTACAAGTTATTTATCAGCGTTTAATGAACGATGATAACTTCGATGCACTTATCAAACAGTCAAGAGATAGAAAAGAATATGCTCGTATAGATCAGGAATATTTTGAAATCTTACTGAATGAAATTATTGAGAATCAGCAAAAGATTGAAGAGCTAACTTCAGATCATTTTGACCGTTCCGTTGAACAAATCAATCCTGTTGAGAAAGTAATTATTTGGATAGCAGCATGCGAGATTTTATTTCATACCGATGTCCCTATCCCTGTGGTCATTAATGAGGCTGTTGAATTAGCTAAACTGTTTGGAGCTGAAGGAAGTTATCAATATGTTAATGCTGTAATCGACTCATTCCAAAGCTCTCAATCTCACAAAGGAAAATAAGTGAAAGAGGCCGATATTATTGATGCTTTAAAAGATTCAATGCATCAATCCCAGGCAGATGTTTCATTATCCATTGGGGATGATGGCGCTATAATTGACTTAGATCATAATAAGCAAATGGTTACAGTGACTGATGCTATAACAGCGGATATCCATTATCCAGTTGGAATAGAAGCAGAAGCTATTGGTTATCGATCGCTAGCTGTTAATCTGAGTGACATGGCAGCAATGGGTGGAGTCGCAAAATGGGCAAATCTAGTTTTTAGTATTCCAAGTATTAATCCGGATTGGATTAAGGGCTTTATTAAAGGATTTTCAGGAATAGCCAACCAGAATAATATTTGTTTAATTGGTGGTGACACTCTTCGAGGACCTGAGTTTTTTACTGTTTCATTGCAAGGCTATGTTGAAAAAGATCAATATATAACTCGAACAGGAGCAAAAGTTGGCGACTTAATTTTTGTATCTGGATGTCTCGGATCAGCAGCTTACGGCTTAGAATTAATTAAAAATAAAAAGTCTGAGTTAAGAAATGATTTTACCGATGCTTTTCTTTACCCAAGACCAAGAAATAACGAAGGCATTTTAATTGCTAAATATGCCACTGCTATGATTGATATATCAGATGGTTTTTTCATCGATTTACAGAAAATCACAACTCATGTAGGTTTAGGTTTTGAGGTTGACGTTTCGCAATTGCCAATAGCTGGAAATTTAACTAACGAATTAACTCTAAATAAGTCTGTCAAATATGCTCTATTAGGTGGCGATGATTATGAATTGTGTTTTACAATTCCGCCTCATTTAGAGTCTCAATTCTTGGATGAGTTATCCTCAGAGACTAATCTAGGCTTTTCTTGTGTGGGAGAAATCAAAGGATCGAACGAGGTTTTAACCTTTGGAGATAAATCTTATGATTTACCTAATCATATGTTTGAACATTTTAAATAAAGGATGAGTATTCATTTTAAAAGCGTAGTAAAGAACCCTTATTTATTCTTATCAACTGGGTTTGGGATTGGCTTAATTCCTTTTGCGCCAGGTACTCTGGGGAGCGGCTTGGGTCTCAGCATCTACATCTTTTTCGCACATTTCTCTTACCCCAATATCAATGGATTGCTTGTTTTAATACTGTTGTTAATGATGGGAACTCTTATTGTTAATCAATCATTAAAAGAAATAGGCTCCAAGGATCACCAAGAAATCATTATCGATGAACTGCTAGCGATGATGTTGGTTGCACATTTCATACCACCAGACCCAAAGTGGGCCATTGCAGCGTTTTTAATCTTCCGGTTCTTTGATATTGCTAAGCCGTATCCGATTAAAGAAATTGATAAAATGTATAAGAATGCTTTTGGAATAATGGCTGATGATGTGGTGGCTGCAATATATTCAATAATTATAATCTCAGCTCTAAAGTATTTATTGATCTAAATTTTCGTCCGTCTCTTTTAACTCATTGTCCATTAGAATTTTTATTTTCAGTTCAGCATCTTCTAAGGTTTTTTGGCATTCTCTCGAGAGTTTGACGCCTTGCTCAAACTTCTTCAAGGCTTGATCTAACTCAAGGTCACCTGACTCAAGCTCTTCCAGAATGGCTTCAAGTTCACTTAATCTTGACTCTATGCTTTTCGAGTTTTTCTTAGCTGGACTCATGGTAGTTAATTATAGCGAATAGGTCGCTTTAATATTGTTCATTTTGAGATTTTTAGATAAAATTAGAACCATTCTAAAATATTAGGGTTAAGGAGAGAATCGATTATGTCAAACGATAGCGAAAGCAAATGTCCCGTTATGCACGGCGCTTTAAGTACCAATAAATCTTCAGGTACTTCAAACCAAGATTGGTGGCCAAACCAGTTAAATTTATCCATTCTTCATCAGCATGATCAAAAGTCTGATCCAATGGATCAAGACTTTGATTATCGAGAAGAATTTAAGAAACTTGATTACGATGCCTTGAAAAAAGATCTTAATGATCTTATGACAGACTCTCAGGATTGGTGGCCAGCTGATTACGGCCATTACGGTCCTTTCTTTATCAGAATGACTTGGCATGCTGCAGGCACATACAGAATTGGTGATGGTCGAGGCGGTGGCGGTACTGGAAATCAACGCTTTGCACCACTTAACAGTTGGCCTGACAATGGAAATTTGGATAAAGCACGTCGTCTTTTATGGCCGATAAAGCAAAAGTACGGCAATAAAATTAGCTGGGCTGATTTAATCATCTTGGCAGGTAATGTTGCGATCGAATCCATGGGTGGAAAAACTTTTGGGTTTGGCGGAGGTCGTGCAGACATTTGGGCTCCAGAAGAAGATATCGATTGGGGCGCTGAAAAAGAATGGCTTGCTAATGAGCGATATTCCGGAGAGAGAGATCTGGCTAACCCTCTTGGTGCAGTACAAATGGGATTAATTTATGTTAACCCCCAAGGCCCTGACGGTGATCCTGATCCACTGGCGAGCGGTAAAGACGTTCGTGAAACATTTCGGCGAATGGCTATGAACGATGAGGAAACTGTTGCTCTTGTTGCTGGCGGCCATACCTTCGGTAAAGGACATGGCGCTGGAGATGAAGAGCATGTAAATGCTGAGCCGGAAGGGGCACCTTTAGAGAACATGGGTTTTGGTTGGCAGAGCAGTCATGCATCTGGTATGGGCAGTGACACTATTACCAGTGGATTTGAAGGAGCTTGGACAGCAAATCCTACGGTATGGGACAACGGTTACTTTGATCTTCTCTTTGGTTATGAGTGGGAGAAGGTTGAGACACCTGCGGGCAAGATTGTTTGGCATGCGATAGACCAGAAAGAAGATGACAAGGCGCCAGACGCTGAGGATTCTTCTGTGCGTGTTCCAACCATGATGACCACGGCAGATATGTCGATGCGAGAAGACCCTGCCTATAAAGAGATCTCCAAACGCTTTCATGAGAATCCTGAGGAATTCGCTGATGCCTTTGCTAGAGCTTGGTTTAAATTACTGCATCGTGATATGGGTCCTCGTTCTCGTTATCTAGGCCCTGAGGTTCCGGACGAAGAGCTTATTTGGCAAGATCCAGTTCCTGAAGGTAATACCGACTATGATGTGAATGCAGTTAAAGCAAAGATCTCAGAAAGTGGATTAAGTGTTCAAGAAATGGTTGAAACCGCTTGGGCTAGTGCATCAACATTTCGAGGCTCTGATATGAGAGGAGGGGCCAACGGAGCCCGCGTTCGACTTGCACCACAGAAAGACTGGGAAGCCAATAGACCTGAACAACTTGCACGGGTATTAGGAATACTTGAGGCAATTGCATCAGATTCTGGGGCTTCTATAGCAGATGTTATTGTTCTTGCTGGAAATGTAGGTATTGAACAAGCCTCAGGTGCAGAAGTGCCTTTCACAGCAGGAAGAGGTGATGCCAGTGAAGAACAAACTGATGTCGAATCATTTGAGGCTCTCGAGCCAGTATCAGATGGTTTCAGAAATTTTCATAAAGATGGATTTTCTGTTCCTTCAGAGGAAATGTTGCTTGATAAAGCTCAATTGCTTGGCTTAACAGCCCCAGAAATGACAGTTCTTGTGGGGGGCATGAGAGCCCTGGGAGTAAGTTCTGATAATCATGGCGTCTTTTCTGAGACACCGGGGAAGTTGAGCAATGATTTCTTCGTTAATCTTCTCGATATGGGTGTTGAGTGGAAGACAACAGGTAGCAATACCTATGAGGCAACAGACCGTGCATCAGGAGAAAAAGTTAGAACAGCAACTCGAGTTGATTTAGCCTTCGGTTCAAATTCACAACTAAGAGCAATTGCTGAATTGTATGGATCTGATGATTCGAAAGATAAGCTAGTATCAGATTTCATAGCTGCATGGACTAAGGTTATGAATGCAGATCTTCTTTAACTTAAGCTGTTAAAAAAGTATAAAGGGGCTAGCAGCAATGCAGCCCCTTTCTCTTATTATAAAACAATACTCTAATTGAGTGCCTATGATAGAATGCCCGCATAAACATTGATAATGCCCTTGATTCAACCTCTCTTCTCAAGAATAATGAAGGACCATGGCAAAAGAATATAACGCTTCAGATATTGAAGTTCTTAGTGGGTTAGAACCGGTTCAAAAGCGACCGGGCATGTACACTGACACCGATTGCCCAAATCACTTAGCCTATGAAGTAATTGATAATAGCGTTGATGAAGCCATAGTAGGGCACTGCAAATCAATTCATGTTAATTTATTCAAAGACGGATCAGTTCAGGTCAAAGATGATGGTCGCGGAATGCCGGTTGACGATCATCCAGAAGAAAAAGTTCCAGCTGTAGAATTAATTTTAACCCGATTGCATGCAGGTGCTAAGTTCTCTAATAAAAGCTATAAATTTTCTGGAGGGCTTCATGGTGTTGGCGTTTCTGTCGTCAATGCTTTGTCAAAAAATCTAGAGGTTTGGATAAAACGTGAAGGACACGAATACAACCTAAGCTTTAAGGATGGTGAAAGGTCATCAGAGCTTGAGGTGGTTGATAAAGTAGGGAAAACCAACACGGGAACGACCATTCGTTTCTGGCCTAATGAGAAGTACTTTGATGGCTCGGAAATTAAGGTTAAAGATCTAAAACATAACTTGAGAGCCAAGGCTGTGTTATGCCCTGGATTAAAAATTAAGTTTCATGATGAGCAGACAAATGAAAAGCTAGAATGGCTTTACAAAGAAGGGGCTAATGAATACTTGTCGGAAGTTTTAGGAGATACCCCATGTGTCCCAAATGATCCTTTTTTTGGAAACAGCCAGAACGATAAATTAGAAATTGAATGGAGTCTGACCTGGCCTCAAGACGATCATGAAGGTATTCAAGAATCCTATGTAAATCTGATTCCAACCAAAGCAGGGGGCACTCATGTTTCTGGATTTAGATCTGGGTTATCAGATTCAGTTAAAGAGTTTGCAGATTATAGAAACCTTCTTCCTAGAGGGGTTAAGCTTTCTCCTGAGGATGTTTGGCTGGGCTTAAGCTATATTTTATCGATAAGGCTTGAAGACCCTCAGTTTTCAGGGCAAACCAAAGAAAAATTAAGCTCTAGAGCGGTCTCAACTTTAGTCTCAAATGTTATCAAGGATGCGTTTACTCTTTGGTTAAATCAGCACCCTGAGGCAGGCGATCAAATTGTAGCCAGAGCTATTGAGAATGCTCAAAAGCGAGCAAAAAAGAACGTCAAGGTTAAAAGAAAGAAAGCCACAGGCGGACCAACCTTGCCTGGTAAACTGGCAGATTGCACCAGCGACGAACCTGATCGATGTGAATTATTTATAGTCGAAGGTGATTCTGCAGGAGGTTCGGCAAAACAGGCAAGAGATCGGAAATATCAGGCTATTCTTCCACTCAGAGGCAAGATTTTAAATAGCTGGGAAGTTGAAGAGTCTAATCTTTTATCTTCACAGGAGATCAGTAATATTTCTCAAGCTCTTGGGGTTGAGCCATCAGCTGAAGATTTAGTTAATCTTAGGTACCATAAAATTTGCATCCTGGCAGATGCTGATTCAGATGGCCTTCACATAGCCACGCTTATCTGTGCCTTGTTTGTTAAACACTTTAAGAAATTAGTAGAAGATGGCCATGTTTATGTTTCTATGCCACCGCTATATAGAATTGATGTTGGTAAAGAGGTTTTTTATGCTTTGGACGAAGATGAAAAAGATGATCATCTTGAGGCAATTGAGAAAAAGAAATCCAAAGCTAAGGTTACAGTTACTAGATTTAAAGGTCTGGGAGAAATGAGTCCGATTCAGCTTAGGGAAACAACCATGCTAGAGGAGTCTAGACGATTGGTTAGGTTGACAATAGAAGATGAGAGCCAGACAAACGAGTTGATGGATAAGCTTATGGCAAAAAAACGCTATACTGATCGAAGGGATTGGCTTCAAGAAAAAGGCAATTTAGCAGATATACAATAATGGGCAAGCAAGAAGAAATGGATTTTAAAAATACATCAGGTGGTAATGGTTCATCTGTTCAGCCTGTAAGTGAATTCGTCGAAAAGGCTTACCTTAATTATTCCATGTATGTGATTCTAGATAGAGCTCTTCCGTTTATAGGCGATGGCTTAAAACCGGTTCAAAGAAGAATCATATACGCGATGTCAGAACTTGGTCTTTCAGCACAGTCTAAACCTAAGAAATCAGCTAGGACCGTAGGAGATGTTCTTGGTAAATACCACCCTCATGGAGATTCAGCTTGTTATGAGGCAATGGTTAATATGGCACAGGATTTCTCATATCGTTATCCAATGATTATTGGTCAAGGTAATTGGGGGTCCTATGATGACCCTAAATCTTTTGCTGCGATGCGTTACACAGAGGCAAAACTTAGTGCTTATACAAAACTTATGCTCACTGAGCTAGGCCAAGGCACGGTTGATTGGAAATTAAACTTTGATGGCACACTAAATGAGCCCGCTTTTCTTCCAGCTCGATTGCCAAATCTAATCTTAAATGGAGTGACAGGTATTGCTGTAGGGATGTCAACGGATATTCCACCTCATAATATTAAGGAAATAGCTTATTTGTTAGAAAAAATCTTAAAAAATCCTGAAATTTCTATAGGCCAGTTGATTCGCTTAGGAAAAAATTTTCAAGGCCCTGATTTTCCATCTGGCGGAGAAATAATAACCTCATCAGAAGAAATAAAGAACATGTACAAATCAGGTAATGGATCAATAAAGATCAGAGCCAGATATAAGAAAGAAAAAAATAGAGTTGTGATTTATGAGTTACCTTATCAGGTCTCGGGCAATAAGATTATTGAGCAAATCGCAACGCAAATGAAAGATAAAAAGTTACCCTTATTGACTGATATTAATGATGAATCAGATCATGAAACTCCCATCCGTATTTCACTGACTCCTAAATCTTCAAGAGTCAATATTGATGAATTAATGAGCCATTTATTTGCAACGACTGATCTTGAAAAAAATATTAGGGTTAACATGAACATCATTGGCGTGGACGGCAAGCCAAAGGTTTGCGATCTAAAAACCCTGCTCAGCGAATGGCTTTCTTTTAGGACGGAGACAGTTAGAAGAAGGCTTCAGTATCGATTGGATGAAGTTGAATCAAGACTTCATATCCTTGAGGGCCTAATGGTTGTCTATCTGAATATCGATGAAGTAATAAGGATTATCAGAGAGGAAGACAAACCAAAAGATAAATTAATGAAAAAGTTTAAACTGACGGACGTTCAAGCTGATTCAATTTTAAATCTGAGATTAAAAAATCTAGCAAAGTTAGAGGAAGAAAAGATATTGATTGAAAAATCTGATCTTGAGAAGGAGCAAAACATTCTCAGTAAGATTCTTAAGAGCAAGAAAAAAATTAATGAATTGATTCAAAAAGAAATCGCTCAGGACGCAAAGGAATATGGGGACGATAGAAGATCAAAACTCAACGAATCTGCATCGGTTTCTCAAGCGCTCGATCAAACTCAGCTTGCTAGCAGCGACCCGGTGACTGTTATCTTATCTGAGAGTGGATGGGTCAGGGCTGCAAAGGGGACGGTCGAGGAACCTGAGTCGTTGAACTATAAAGCAGGCGATGGGTATTTACATTCTGTTCCAGGTCGAAGTAATCAGTTTGCAGTCTTCATTGATAGCACCGGAAGGGTTTACAGCTTGGTAGCAGACTCACTTCCTTCTGCTAGAAGTCAGGGAGAGCCCCTATCCAGTCGTCTTAATCCACCTGACGGCTCTACTTTTTCCGGTGTGATGTCAGGGAACCCAGAAACTCATTGGTTACTGGCTTCGAGCAGTGGCTATGGGTTTTTTGTGAAATTGGAGGACCTCTATAGCAAAAACCGTAAGGGCAAGGCTTGCCTTCGAGTCTCACCTGGTGCGAAAGTTTTAATACCATCTAACGCATCAAGTGCCGGTTATCCGAAAAAGACCTTCGTTGTGGCAGCTAATTCAATTGGTAAATTATTAATTTTTCCTACCAACCAATTAATGGAGATGACTAAAGGCAAGGGTCTTAAAATAATTGGAATACCGCCTAAGAAATTTAAATCAGGGAAAGAGGAGCTTGTCTCCGTTCTGGCTATAAATGAGGACGATTCTATTAGAGTTTATAGTGGCAAAAAACCAAAAATTATTAGACCTGATGAATTTGATCACTACATCAGTGAGCGAGGCAAGAGGGGAAGGGCCGTGCCGCCGTTTAAGAAAATTGATCGTTTAGAAATTGAACCTAAATAAAAGAAATAATATCAATGGTTACATACAGCAGTGCTGATTTTAAGAATGGTTTAAAGGTCCTTGTTGATGGCGAGCCATTTAGTATTGTGGACTTGGGCTTTCATAAGCCAGGTAAGGGGCAGGCATTTAATAAATTAAAGTTAAAAAATCTTAAAAACGGCAGAATCTTGGAAAAAACCGTTAAGATTGGAGTAAGTTTGGAAGCTGCCGATGTTAATATTAGAGAAATGCAATATCTATATAATGACGGACAGAATTGGCACTTTATGGATACTGAAACCTACGATCAATTAGCAATTTCAGAAGGGACAATAGAAGAAATAAAGAACTGGTTAACAGAGGAGGCTAATTGCAATGTCACACTTTGGAATGGGCAAGCAATCTCTGTTGAACCACCTAATAAGATTGAGGTTAAAGTAACCAAAACAGAACCAGGTTTGAGGGGGGACACTGCTCAAGGTGGTGTAAAGCCTGCAGAAATTGCAACCGGAGCGACCATAAAAGTTCCTTTATTTATTGATGAAGGTGAACTTATTAGAGTTGATACACGAACAGGCGAATATTTATCGAGAGTAAAATAAGACCAATGGAGCAGAAGTTTATCTATTATTTTCTAGTTGTTTTAATGATTATCCTGAGTGTGTTTGGGATCCAGAATATCTTTTCTCCCTTCTAATCATTGCCATCCTTTTTGTTATGATCTTCTGACGGCGAACTTCGTTTACTAAAATACTTAAACGATCGAACCAAGAAAATCACAACGACAATCAAAACTATAATCATTGCTTCCATAGAAAATCCCCCTATAGATTTAATTTATCTAAATTTTGCAATGCATTCACCTAATTTTATTTTTTCACCAAATTTTAGGTGATCAGGGAATTTTATATTTTCTGAGCCAGAGAATAACATTAAGACAGTAGAACCGAGGTTAAAACGAGCGAATTCTTCACCCTTGTTATAGACGTCTTTGTTTTTATCGGTGATTGATATTGAAGAAACATTCATTGCTCCAACCATAATCATGCAAAAATTGACTTTACTGCTCTCAAACTGACTTATCTGTCTAGTATTTTTAGTGTAGAGAGCATTAATTTTCTTCAAAGCTTGCTCATTAACTTTATAAGCCATCCCACCTATTATCTGGTTATGTAGGAGTTTTCCTTGATACGGCAGGTGAACTCGGTGATAGTTGTAGGGCGCTAAGTATATCGTCACATAAGAGGCATTTTTGAAAGCTTCAATGAGCTTAGGATTATTATTTAATAAATGACTGAGGTTATACTCCATGTTCTTGAGTTGGAAAAGTTTCCCATCACTAACCCTCCCAGACTCCATAATTTTTCCATCCACAGGAGAGACTATAGTGTTTTCAGTTTGATCAATAGGTCTCACCCCCTCGTCAAATTCTCTGGTAAAAAAATCATTAAAAGAGGAATACTCATTCACATTTTTTCTAGCGAATTCTTCAAGACTAATTTTATAGCGGTTCTTAAAAAAATTGATGAGTAGATTTTTTACAAATCTTGCTTTGATCCTTGAAACTTTTAGAATCAAATTTTGAAAAAGGTTTTGAAATAGTCTCATCGAGTTCATAAAGAGTAAATTATTGATAGTCTCAAGTTTCTATGTCTATGTGTTCTAATGTAACATCGAAAAATAATGAAAAACATTAGTTTAAAAACATCAACAGTAAATTCTTCAATTTCAAGTATCCTCGAAGAATTGGAGTTATTGTTAGACAGTAGCGATCTATTTTATGGTCACGGCTCTGTTAATGCAAAGGATGAAGCATTGGCTCTTATTCTTTCTGTTTTAAAGTCTGATTATCCATTGGATAAAGAGCTCTTAGCATCAAAACCTTCATCTGATGAGTTTTCTAGAATTAATAATCATCTATCAGAGAGAATAAACACCAGAAAGCCAATGTCTTATATAACAGGAGAAGCCTATTTTTGTGGACATCGTTTCTTCGTTGATGAGAGAGTGCTAATTCCAAGATCTCCAATAGCTGAGATGATTCACAATCAAATGCAACCATGGATTGATATGAAAAACATAAGAAGGGTTCTAGAAATTGGCACAGGTTCTGGTTGCATTGCTCTATCCATGGCCATTGAATTTCCAGAAATAGAAGTTGTCGCTTCTGATATTTCTGAACCAGCTTTAGAGGTTGCCAGATTGAATAGACAAGATAAAAATCTAGTTGATAAGGTGGAATTGGTTCATTCTGATTTATTTGAAAATATTTCAGGAAGTTTTGATTTAATTATTACTAACCCACCTTATGTGCCTGATGAGGTTATGAGAAAATTACCTATTGAATATTCATTTGAGCCCCGTCAAGCACTGATAGCAGGCAACAAGGGACTGGATTTTATCTCAAGAATACTGCAAGATGCTCCTCCGTTTCTAAATCAGAAGGGTGTTTTAGTTATAGAGGCGGGTGTTGCTGCAGAGGAACTGGAAAGATCAAAGGATTTACCATTTATATGGGCAGTATTTGAAAACGGAGGGGATGGTGTGGCGATTATAGAAGCACAACATCTGAGTTAGAATTCGATACAATTAGAATTAGTTAAGAGAATGAAATGGCAGGGAATACAATAGGAAAACTGTTTACTGTTACCACTTCTGGAGAAAGTCATGGACCCGGAATGGCAGCTATTGTCGATGGCTGTCCTCCTGGTATGGAGCTTTCAGAAGAAGATATTCAACAAGAATTAGAGAAACGAAGACCCGGAACATCTCGCTTCACATCGCAGCGAAAAGAACCCGATCAAGTAAAAATTATGTCTGGAATCTTTGAGGGAAAAACCACGGGTACTCCTATTAACTTAGTGGTTGGCAATGTTGACCAGAAATCCAAAGATTATTCTGCCATCAAAGATAAATTTCGACCTGGCCATGCAGATTATTCCTATTACCATAAATACGGTATTAGAGACTATCGTGGAGGAGGTAGGTCATCAGCTAGAGAAACTGTAATGAGAGTGGCTGCAGGTGCAATAGCTAAAAAATACCTCAAAGAAAGATTGGGGATGGAAATATATGGTTACCTTAGTCAGCTAGGCTCAATCTCAGTTGAGTTAAAGGAAAAAGATTTTATTGGCACCAATCCTTTTTTTGCAGGAGATCCTGAAAAAATAGAAGAATTAGAATCCTTTATGGATCAACTAAGAAGAGATGGTGATTCAATAGGGGCAAAGATAAATATTCTTGCTACGCAAGTTCCCGTAGGTTTGGGCGAACCTGTTTTTGATAAACTTGAAGCCGATATTGCACATGCTTTAATGAGTATTAATGCCGTTAAAGGGGTGGAGATAGGAGCTGGTTTTTCAGTAGTGACTCAGCGAGGCAGCGAACACAGAGACGAAATAGATTCGTCTGGCTTTAAGCAAAATAATTCAGGCGGCACTCTTGGCGGTATTTCATCAGGACAAGATATTCTTGCAAGTATTGCCTTAAAGCCAACATCGAGCATTATTAAACCAGCAGAGACAATCGATAAGTCAGGCGAGGAAACCGAGATCGTAACTAAAGGGCGTCATGACCCTTGCGTAGGACTAAGGGCCACACCAATAGCCGAAGCAATGCTTGCAATTACTCTTATGGATCATTACTTGCGCCATCGGGCACAGAATGCTGACGTTGACGTCACGTCATAATCTAATGCTATGAAAAAATTTAATGTAGCTGTTGTAGGTGCCACAGGGATGGTTGGGGAGTCAATGATTTCTATCTTTGAAGAACGCGCCTTTCCTGTTGAGCAACTTACTCCCATAGCAAGTAAGCGATCATTAGGTCAGACGGTTAGTTTTCGATCCAAAGACCTAGAGATAATTGATCTAGACAACTTTGATTTTAAGGGAATAGATTTTGCCTTCTTTTCAGCTGGAGCTGCGGTTTCAAGAGAATTTGCCCCCTTGGCAGCCAAAGCAGGTGCTGTGGTTATTGATAACACTTCAGAATTTAGATATGACGATGAAATTCCTTTAGTGGTTCCTGAGGTTAATCCTTCAGCCCTGTCTGAATATAGGGCTAAAAATATTGTAGCCAATCCAAATTGTTCCACCATTCAATTGATGATCGCTCTTGCACCGATTCATAATCACACCCCGATTAAGAAAATAAATATAGCAACTTACCAATCAATTTCAGGTGCCGGTCGAAGCGCTATAGAGTTGCTGGAAAAGCAACTGACTGATAACAACACTTCGTCAACAGACTCGCATCAACTGTTTGCACATAATGTCATCCCACAGATTGGAGAATTTCAAGATAATGGTTACACCCTTGAGGAAATGAAACTGGTTTGGGAGACCAAAAAGATTCTTGGATCAAACGAGATAGAGGTCAATGCAACTGCAGTTCGAGTACCAGTAAGAGTCGGTCATTCCGAGGCAGTAACTTTTGAGACTGAATCAGAGATCAGCGTTTCCCTCGTCAATGAATTGTTAGATGCATCCCCTCATATTGAGGTTATGCACGACGGTGAATATCCAGTACCTATTGAACATGGACAGGGAACCGATAAAGTCTATGTGGGCAGAGTACGAAAGGATCTTTCAACTCAAAATTCTATAAATCTATGGATTGTTGCAGATAATATCAGAAAAGGGGCCGCGCTCAATTCAATACAAATTGCTGAAACAATTATAGATTCTGATCTATAAATTATGCCTTCCTCAGCAACTAAAGTAGCTTGCGGAGTTCAGTATAAAGGCACGCAATATTGTGGTTGGCAATCACAAAAAGATCAAAAGGCAATTCAGGATCATATAGAAGAAGCAATAAGCTCAGTAGCTAATCAAAACATCAGAATCCATGGATCAGGAAGGACGGATAGCGGAGTTCATGCAGATGAGCAAGTTTTTCACTTCAGTACCGATGTCACAAGGGATTCTGATCAATGGGTAAAGGGAATTAATTCAGGCTTACCTAGGGACATATTAATTCAGTGGAGTAAAGAGGTACCTAGTGAGTTTGACGCCAGAAGATCTGCGATTTATCGTCGTTATGATTACTGTTTAAAAACCAAAAAGCCTGACGTTTTTTTAAATACCAGAGCACTTTATATAGATCACTCAATTGATATAGAAAGAATGAGAGATGCCGCCAACTATTTGATTGGAAAGCATGATTTTTCTTCATTTAGAGCTTCAAGTTGTCAATCAAAAAATCCAATACGAGAGATGCACTCAATTGATTGTATAAACGAGGATAATGATTGCATAAGAATTTCTTTTATTGGTAATGCCTTTCTGCATCACATGATAAGAAATATCATGGGGACTTTGATTGATATAGGTACTAGCAGGTTAGAGCCACAGCAAATGCAGAAGATATTAGAGGCTAAGGACAGGCAACAAGCATCAAAAACAGTATCTCCAGAAGGGCTTTATCTCGTTGGTGTCAAATACCCTCAAAAATATCAATTGCCTAGTAAAGACATTGAGATAAGATGAGATAATTAAGATTTAAAATAATATGAATTGGTTTAAGAAAATTGTTCCGTCTAGGATCAAGACTAAAAAATCTCAACGGGTTAAATCAGTACCCGAAGGTGTATGGGTGACCTGCGAGTCTTGCAAGGCTCAATTGTATAGGGCTGATCTAGAAAGAAATCTCCATGTCTGCAACAAATGCAATCATCACATGAGGATTTCTGCAAGGTATAGACTTACCCAGTTTTTTGATGAAGGGACATCTAGAGAGTATTTCAATAATTTGATTTCTACTGACCCGTTAAAGTTCAAAGATACGAAAAAGTATAGGGATCGTTTAACCGAATCGAAAAGAAAATCAGGAGAGAACGATGCTCTAATTGTAATGCAAGGGGAAGTAAAGGAGATTAGATTAGTTGCTTGTGCTTTTGAGTTCAACTTTCTAGGAGGCTCCATGGGATCAGTTGTTGGAGAAAAATTTGTTAGAGCGGTTAATTTAAGTATTGAGAATAAGATTCCACTGGTTTGTTTTACTGCCAGCGGTGGTGCGAGGATGCAAGAAGCTTTTCTGTCCCTGATGCAACTGGCAAAAACTACCTCAGCACTTGTTGAACTAGATGCAGCAAAAATACCCTATATCTCAGTCTTAACCGATCCGACAACGGGAGGTGTTTCAGCAAGTATAGCAATGTTGGGGGACATCAATATTGCAGAACCAGGTGCTTTGATAGGTTTTGCTGGACCAAGAGTTATTGAACAAACCGTTGGTGAAACCTTACCTGATGGCTTTCAAAGGAGTGATTTTCTTTTAGATAAAGGTGCCATAGATATGATTGTAGATCGAAGGGAGATGCGTCAAACAATCACAACATTAATTAGTAATTTAGTTAGCAATCAAGCAATTCAATAATTTTTAAAAGAGATTTGTGATGATTAAATCAAGTCTTTCTGATTGGTTAGAATACCAGCAAGGACTTAATGCTATTGAAATTGACTTATCTTTAGAAAGAGTAAAAAAACTTTTTGATAAGCTTGATCTAAAATTCCCTGAAAAAAATGTCTTTCTTATAGCTGGAACCAATGGCAAGGGGACAACTTTAGCTCTAATCGAGAACTTTTTGATGTTAAAAGGGATGAAAACTGGAGCATACACCTCTCCGCATCTCATCGACTACAATGAGAGAATTACAATTGATAAAAAAAAGGTTTCAGACGAACAGCTTATAGAATCCTTTGAGTATATTGAGAGTATCCGCGAAGACATTCCTTTAACTTATTTTGAGTTTGGCACTCTCGCAGCTTTTAGTCTTCTTTCCAAGCATAACTGTGATGCTTTTTTAATAGAAGTTGGCTTAGGCGGTCGATTAGATGCTACAAATGTTGTCGATTCAGATGTTTCAGTAATCACTAATATAGATTTAGATCATCAAGAGTGGCTTGGAGAATCCATCGAGGAAATAGCCTTTGAGAAAGCAGGGATTGCCAAGAAGAATAAACCACTCATATATGGAGATAATAAAGCACAGTCAGTAGTTCAAGAACAAGCTCGCTTTAAAGGTTCAATGTTAATAGCAAGAGATAAAGACTTTTACATTATTGAAGCAAATAATTGTTTTGAATGGAAAGGCATCAATCATTCAATTGAGAAGATTAAACTTCCTAGTCACTGGGCTTCAGGAGAGGTAAATAACTTGGCAACTGCATTATCAGCGCTAGAGGCTTCAGATGCCGCATTGCTTCCTACAGAAAAAGAACTTAATAATGCCCTAGAGAGTTTTTCTCTTCCTGGTCGATTCGAATTAATTGAAAGTAAATCTCGATGGATCTTAGATGTTGCTCACAACCCAGGAGCAGCTAAAAATTTCAGAGATCGATTGAACACCATGAAACTTGAGACGGGCAACACCATGATTATTAGCATGATGAGAGATAAAAACTTAGAGGACTTCATTGGCGTTTTCAAAGACATGGTTTCTAATTGGGTAGTTTGCAAAATGGATACTGATAGGTCATTTACTTCGCAAGAACTAAAAGAAAGGCTGAGATTACTGGGAATAAATGATATTACATTAACAGATAGTCCGTATGAGGCATTCAAATATGTTGAGAATCTCAGACCCATTAGCGACAATATAATTGTTTCAGGCTCATTTGAACTTGTTGGTCCGGCAAAGGAATATTTAAGCAAAACTAGAGAAATTTAATGAAAGAAAGAATAGTAGGTTCAATCACGGTAATCATTTTACTCTCCGTAGTTCTGATACTTATACTTCAAGGGCAGGGCATAGAAAGAATCGAACAATACAATCAGCAGAAGGATGCAATAGTTGTCGAGGGTTCAGAAACTGCATCGCCGTCAACATTCAAATGGGTAATCCAGATTCAGACTTTTGAAGATTATCAGCAAGCTGAAGATTTAACCAAGGAATTGGAAAATAAAAGGTTTAATGCCTTTATAAGCAAGAAAGATATTGCCGGCAAAGAAATTTACAGAGTCAGAATTAGATCTAGAGACTTAGATGACCCGATTGAGACAACAACAAGGAGGTTAGCAAGAAGTAATTATTCATATGAGATAGTACCTCCTGGGCAACAATGATTTATCACATACCATTTCCTTTTCCAGTTGTATTTCCAGTCACTTTTTTTGGAGCAGAAGAAGTTGTCTCTATATTTGATTTTATTCTTCTGGGCACTGTGGGAATCTCGACTCTCTATGGTTTCTTTAGGGGGTTCTTATCAGAATTATTTTCATTACTCACCTGGGTTATAGCAATTTGGGCAGCCTTTAGTTTTGATGAGAATTTGGCAGTCATCTTTAGCACTTTTGGAGCTTCAGAAACCTTTAAGTTATGGTTAGCAAGAGCAATTATTTTGGCCGTTATGCTCTTTATTGGTGCATTGGTTACAAAAAAAGCAATAAAGGCAATTGGTTGGAGCTTTTCGGGAAATTTACTATTTGGGATTGGTTTCGGATTTCTCAGAGGGTTGCTTTTTATCGCTGCTATTATTTTGTTTTTGGAGGAGACAGATATTTACGCCGAACCTATAATTCAAGATGCAATATTTCTGGAACAAGCGGAAGAAATTTCAGATTTTTTCTACAATTTTTTTCTTGAATACTATAATCAATGATCCAGTTTGAATTTAAGGAGCGATATTAAATGTGTGGAATCGTAGGTATATCTAGCTATCGTCCTGTAAATCAAGAAATCTATGATGCGCTAACAGTTATACAACACCGAGGCCAAGATGCAGCCGGAATCATGACTGACGATGGTGGGGTTCTTCGTCTTAGAAAAAACAATGGTTTGGTTAATGATGTCTTCTCTGCCGAACACATGTCTAGACTCAAGGGTAATATCGGTATTGGCCATGTAAGATACCCTACTGCTGGAACACTCAGTTCAATGGAGGCACAGCCATTTTATGTTAATTCTCCTTACGGAATATGCCTGGCTCATAATGGCAATTTGGTGAATACGGCTGAGCTTAGACATCATTTAAGCGAAATAGATAGAAGGCATTTGAACACGGAGTCTGATACAGAAGCGTTGCTTAATCTTTTTGCTCATGAAATCCAGATTCAGCAGCAAGACTCTCTAACGCCCGAATCAATCTTTAAGGCTTCAACTGCGCTGTTTAATAAATGCTCAGGAGGCTATGCGGTTGTAGCAATGATACTCAACGAAGGCTTAGTTGCTTTGAGAGACCCCAATGGGATTAGACCATTGGTATTAGGATCAAGGGAAACAAAACAGGGAACAGAGTACATGATTGCTTCAGAGAGTGTTGCTCTTGATTTTTCTGGGTTCAGTTTAATCAGGGATGTTAGACCTGGGGAATCTATATATATCGATAAAAACAATAAGTTTCATTCACATCAATGCGTCGAACCAAAAAGTTACACTCCTTGTATCTTTGAATTTGTTTATTTTGCAAGACCAGATTCTATTATCGATGGGATGTCCGTTTATAAATCAAGATTAAGAATGGGTGAATACCTAGCACAGCAAATTATTCAAAAAGGACTTCATCATGATGTTGATGTCGTAATCCCAATTCCAGATACCAGCAGAACAAGCGCTATTCAAGTTGCTCATCATCTAGGGGTAAAATACCGTGAAGGGTTTATAAAGAATCGTTATATTGGCCGAACATTTATTATGCCTGGGCAAGACAAAAGAACGAAATCAGTCAAACAAAAGTTGAATCCTATTGATCTAGAAATTAACGATAAAAATGTTTTGTTGATCGATGATTCTATTGTTAGAGGAACCACGTCAAGGCAAATCATTGAAATGGCTAAGAACGCTGGAGCAAAAAAGGTTTTTTTCGCATCAGCAGCACCCCCTGTTAAATTTCCAAACGTATACGGAATTGATATGCCCGCAACCTCTGAGTTGATTGCTAGTAACAAAAGCGATGAAGACCTCTCAGCATATATTGGTGCGGACTGGTTAATTTATCAGTCACTGGATGATTTAATAGAGGCTGTTCGTTTTGAGGAATCAGAGGTCAATCATTTTGACACCTCATGTTTTTCTGGAGAATACGTCACTAATGATGTTACGGAAAAATACCTTCAGAGAATTGAACTAAAAAGAAACGATGAAGCAATGGCCAAAAAGGAAATGGAACGCAAGCAGATAGACATTCAGGATCCGACAAAAATTCTCAATTAATTAAATCTATCAATTCCAGGCTCTCTTTGCTCCATTGCAAAACCATTGCACTTGTTTTATTCCAATCTCCCAGGACATATCGAGAACATAAGCTGCCATCTATTTTAAGCTCATGTATCATCGGTCGATGAGTGTGCCCATGAATCATTGTATTAACTCCATGTTGTTTGAACACTCTCAAAACTTCTTCTTCATTCACATCCATAATTTCCATCGACTTTTCTTGCTTGGACTGCTTGCTGGCGTCTTTTGTTTCTCCAGCTATTTTCAGTCGTTTCGAGATCGGGAAATTAAGGAAATCCTTCTGCCAATCTGGGTTTCTTACAATAGACCTGAAGGTTTGGTACTCCACGTCATCGATACACATCTGATCGCCATGAGTGAGCAGGATAGTTTTTCCATTGCTTTTCAATAAGAATGGATCAATCAGCAATTCAACGTCAGTTTCAGAAAGGAATTCTTCACCAATTAAAAAATCTCGGTTACCGTATAAGAAAAATACTTTGATTCCTGATCCAGCCAACGACTTAAGCGTTGTTTTCACCTCATCGTGAAGTTCATTCTCATAATCGTCGCCAATCCAAGACTCGAAAAGATCACCTAAAATATACAGTTCTGTTTGTGGATCAGTCTCTTTCAGCTTTTCTGCAAACGATTTGAATAAAGCAGTAGTGTGAGGCCTAGTCTCGTCGAGGTGTAGATCAGAAATAAAATATCTATTCACGTTAAGTTAAGACTTTGATTCTCTTATTAATCAATTCTCTTTATATCTAAAATAATCACAGGGGCCACTGGAACATCTTGCATTCCATTCATCGTCTGTGTTGCATTACCAGCAATTGCATTTACCACATCGAACCCCTGAATAACATCTCCAAAAACAGCATAACCCCATCGTGTTGGCATTGGATCCAGTGAAAAATTATCGGCTAGATTTATATAAAACTGTGAACTTGCACTATGAGGTTCATTGGTTCTGGCCATACCTATAGACATCCTCTGATTGGTTAACCCGTTTCCAGATTCGTTAATAATTTCAGGTAAGGTTTCTTTTTCTCCCAAATCAACCGTGTAACCACCAGCTTGAATAACAAAGCCAGGGATAACCCGATGGAAGACAGTGTTCTTATAAAAACCATCATTTAAATAATTAAGAAAATTTTCCACAGTTTTTGGAGCTCTGTTTCTATCCAATTCAATAACAAAAACTCCTGAGGTTGTGGTGACTTCAATTTGAGGGTAGTTCTCAGAACTCTGGATAAGAGGAGAGGCTAAAACAAGAGGGATAAAGATTGCTAAAATTTTAATTATAGATTTCATTTAATTAGATTCTAAAACTAATTCAGAAGCAAGTAGAGTGTTTTTTATCAGCATCGCCACTGTCATTGGTCCAACTCCGCCTGGAACAGGAGAAATCCAAGAAGCCTTTTCTTTTGCACTGTCAAAGTCTACATCTCCAGTTAATTTTCCGTTCTCATCGCGATTAATACCAATATCAAAAACTATGGCATCCTCTTTAATCCAGCTTCCTGGGATAAAATTAGGTTTTCCAACAGCAACCGCCAATATATCAGCTGACATGACATGATCTTTTAGATTCTTGGTAAATTTATGGCAGACAGTTGTGGTCGCTCCTTTTAGCAGTAACTCTAGATTCAATGGTCTGCCCACAAGATTTGAAGCACCAACAATGACGGCATTCATGCCTATAGGATCAATTTCTATAGCTTCCAGCATGGTGATTACCCCAATGGCAGTGCAGGGTCTTAGTAGGGGTATTCTCTGCATTAATCTACCTATGGTATAAGGATGAAAGCCGTCCACATCCTTAGACGGGTTTATAGTTTCAATGACAATGGTTTCATTGATGTGACTGGGGAGAGGTAGCTGTATTAAGATCCCATTAACTTCTGTATTGTTATTAAGGCTCTCAACCAGCTCTATTAATTCTTCTTGTGAGGTTGATTGGTCTAAATCGAAATTAAAAGACTTCATGCCAACCTCTTCACAAGCCTTTCTCTTATTTCTAACATAGACACTAGAAGCAGGATCTCCTCCCACTTGAATTACAGCCAGACCTGGAGGAGCAATTCCTTCAGACTGATTGGTGATAACTTTATCTTTTATCTCAGAGATAATTTTTTCAGCTATCTTTTTTCCATCGATAAGTTTTGCTGTCATCGTATTTGCCTCTTAGGGGTGACATCATACCAAACTATCATTAGAGATCTCTCAGAAATCTTTTACTAAAAAGTTATCGGATTCCTCACAATGAGAAGTATAATACGACCTGATTTAGATTCGGGGCATAGCGCAGCCTGGTAGCGCATCTGCTTTGGGAGCAGAGGGTCGGGGGTTCAAATCCCTCTGCCCCGACCACCAACTGATAGACTGGAAAATAATCACAAACTTTGTTTACAATAGATTATGAGTAAAGTGCATGATTTTAAACCAGATATGTATCTAACGAAGAAAGATTTCAAAGAAATAAAAGAAATCTTCCACACACCTTTAACAGGCTCCTACAACTGGGACTACACAGCTGCAGACGATAAAATTAATAGGCTCTACCAGCTTGCTAAGAAACGGCAGTGGGATGTGGAAATCGATCTGGATTGGTCTCAGGAATGGGATCTTAATAAGGCCACACTTGAGGAAGATTTCAGTATTAATCATCAATCCTATCTTGATTATCAGCCATATCTTGATTTAAGTGATGAGATGAAATTGCACGCTCAAAAAAGATTTGCAGCTTGGACGCTTAGTCAGTTTCTCCATGGAGAGCAGGGCGCATTATTGGTAGCAAGCCAATTGTGTTCTTGTGCGCCAACCTATAATGGAAAACTCTACGCAGCCACCCAAACTTATGATGAGGCAAGGCACGTTGAAGCATTCAATAAATATCTGCAAACAAGATTTGGCACGATGTACCCAATTACCCCTGATCTAAAAGCTCTTTTAGATAAGATTCTCACCGATGAGAGATGGGATCTAAAATTTATTGGTATGCAATTGGTTATAGAAGGGCTAGCTCTAGGAGCTTTTAAAGCTATTCAGATGAGTTATCCGGATAGCCTTCTAAAAGAATTGATTCAAAAGATCATTCAGGATGAATCTCGACATGTCACATTTGGTGTTCATTATTTAGAAGAACATGTAAAAAGCTTATCTGAAGAAGAAATTGAAGATAGAGCTCAATTTGCCTATGAGGCTTGTGTGATTATGCGACAAAGATTTCATGCTATTGAAGTTTTTGAGGAGCTTGGTTGGGATGCTGAGGAAACCATTCAATATGATGAAACCGTTACAATCAGAAAACATTTCCAAGAGTTTTTATTTCAAAGAGTTATTCCAAGTCTTAAAAGAGTAGGGTTGTTAACTGATTCCGTTAGACCAAAGTTTGAAGAACTTG
>ENA-UPTF01000261-UPTF01000261.1-marine-metagenome-genome-assembly--contig:-NODE-261-length-37954-cov-5.496132_pt1 | contig 37954 bp, 36 predicted proteins | sample MGYA00238166_ERZ767019 | MGnify/ENA primary metagenome ERZ767019 (study PRJEB28930, sample SAMN06266391) | marine metagenome | isolation source: Sea water from 250 m depth | place: Atlantic Ocean | study... | reverse complement strand
TTATTAGCTTCATCACTTCTAGAGCGGCCCATAAAAATCAAGCAATACAACCGAATCATGTATAGGGAGCTAAAAAAAACACCTGCCAAAGTGGCGAAAAGAAAAATGGGTCCTAAACCATCATTGATCGCGATCAACATTTCATCTTTACTAAAAAAACCGCTCAAAGGAATTATCCCTGCCAAAGACAGACAACCAATTAAAAAGGTAACCGATGTCACAGACATTTTTCTTCTTAACCCTCCCATCTTCCAACAATCGGTTTCACCATTCATTCCATGCATTACACTACCTGCGCCGAGGAACAAAAGCGCCTTCGAAAACCCATGTACAACCAAGTGAAACATTGCAGCGGCAAGTCCACCTGCGCCAAGAGTTAAAATCATTAATCCTAGATGGCTAATTGTGGAATAAGCCAAAACCTTCTTTATATCGGTCATCACTAAGGCTATGACCCCCGCAAACAAAAACGTAAACAGACCGACTAGAGCGACAATTGTCAAAAATCCAGGAACAATCTCCAATAGTGGCAGCATCCTAGCAATCAGATAAACACCTGCTACCACCATTGTAGCCGCGTGAATTAGTGCAGATACAGGTGTCGGCCCTTCCATTGCATCAGGAAGCCAAACATGAAAGGGAAATTGGGCAGATTTCCCCATAGCGCCAAGGAATATCATTAGAGATGACCACATTAAAGTAGATTCAGAAATGGCTCCATTTTGAGCTGCATGGATTATGGAGGGGATATGAAATGTACCAGTTGCCTTAAACAGTAAAATGATACCGATAAGAAGACCAACATCCCCTAACCTTGTTGTGATGAAGGCTTTTTTGGCCGCCTCGGATGCGGCCTTTTTCTCAAACCAAAACCCTATCAACAGGTAAGACCCCAATCCTACTAGCTCCCAACAGAAGTAGAGAAACAGCAAATTATCAGCCAGAACCAAAGCCAGCATTGCTCCTGCAAACAAGGCATGGACGGCAAAATACCAAGAGAGTCTAGGATCTCCAGACATATACCCTATTGAATACACTTGAACAACTAAAGAGATGAAGGTTACCAATCCCAACATTACAATAGAAATTTCATCGACTGAAAATCCCCATGTTAGGGACCAATCTCCAACAACCATCCAATCTATGCTTGCTGTTGTCACACTAACGTCTGCCAACATGAAATCAATGAATATGAAACAAAAAAGAATAAATCCGAGTAAAGCTGCAATTATTGGTAAAAAGATTCCCTTAAAGGGAAGAGCTTTTCCAAATAAACTAGTTAAACAAAAAGCTATAACTGCGGACCCAGGTATCACCCATGCATATTCAGCACTCAATATCATAGTTCCGATACTAGCCTTTTAAGATATCTAATTCGTCGACGTTGACGTTATTTTTATTTCTGTAAAGCCGCAAAATAATAGCCATAGCCAATGCAAGTTCTGCTGCGGCTATAGTAATAATAAATATCACCAAAACTTGTCCTAGATTTTTATGAGCCGCTCCTAGGCTTGAAAAAGCTGCATATCCAATCAAGTTAATATTAACAGCGTTGAGCATTAACTCTATTGACATCAATATTAGGACAGCGCTTTTTCTAGCCAACACGCCATATATTCCGATACAAAAAAGAATAGCCGCTAACAGTTGAAAGTAAATAAGTTCCATTACCTGTTTTCCTCATTATCCCTGCGTACTACGACAACCGCTCCTATGAGAGCAATAAGTAACACCAAGGAGGCGAGTTCAAATGGAATAGCCCAATCGGCAAAAAGAGTGAGTCCGAGCTCAGAAATATCGACGCCACTCATTTCAGTAATTGTTCTTTTATTCACCAAAATGGAAATGAGAAATAAAACCAAGAAAGATATAGACACAATCAACGCTAATGGCCAATGTTTATTAGCCGACAAAAATTCGAAATCTTGAATCCTCGTCAACATGAGAGCAAAAAGGATCACAATAACTACAGCTCCTCCGTATATTAAAAGCTGTACTAACGCTAAGAATTCGGCAAGTCCTATCAAAAATATGCCGGCGGTTCCCACCATCACCGCCAACAATGACAAGGCAGCATAAACAATATTTCTTGCCGCCACTACACCGATACCGCCAGCTATAACAATAAATGCCGCAATTGCAAAAAAGAAAACACTCATTAGGAAGATTCCTCAGACGCTTTGGGAGGTTGTGGCACACCACTATTTTTTTGTGGTTGTTTGGGTTTCCACCCAATTTTATTCTGGAATGAGCTGCCCATGTCCAACAATTGATTCAAATTAACCCTGTTTGCATTTCTTTGATATTTGCTCAATTCATATTCATGGGACATTTCGATAGCATCAAAATTACATACGTCAACACATATGCCACAAAGAATACATCTCCCTAAATTTATTTCGAAGCTATCAATTATTTTACGTCTTCTACTCAAGTTTTCTTCATGTTTGGGGTTATCCTTCATTTGAGCAGACATGCACTGCGTAGGACACTCGCGGACGCATACCATACAACCCGTACAATATGGCTCTTTTACATCGTAATCCCAAGTCAATGCCGGAAACCCCATGTATCTATCGGAAAGAGCTAAACGTTTCTCAACAGAAGGATATTCAGCTGTCACCGGCCTTCTCAGAGTGGTTTTTATGGTAACCAAAAGACCATTTATGAACCCAATCATAGGAGCTTGTATTTTCATCTAACCTTCAGCTCCACTTGAAAGCTGAGCTCTTATGTCATCAGCCCGAATAACCCTCACGGTATCCTGTTTAGTTTTAGACAAAGATCCTCTTCTGATGAAGTAAAAAGTAGCCAATATTAAAAGCAAAGATATTATCGTTATAACCCATTCACCGAGACCGTAGTAAAGTACAGATGCAGTTAGAAAAATGTTGATGAACGAGGCTGGCACTAGTATCTTCCAACCAAATGACATCAGCTGGTCTATTCTCAACCTCGGATAGGTACCACGGATCCAAAATATTAACCATATTACCAGGGTAGTTTTCGATAGAAACCAAATCAATGAAACAATCATTTGCAGAGTACCCGTAAACGGCATTGCCGGCGACTGCCATCCTCCCAAAAATAAAATGACCGTTAAAACAGCTACCGTAAATGTGTTCATGTATTCAGCAAGATAAAACACTGACCAATGAGCTCCACTGTATTCGACAAATGGGCCCCCAACTACCTCAGACTCTGCATGGTGTATATCGAAGGGTGTTCTGCCTAATTCTGCCAAGCCTGCTGTTAAAAATATAAACAATCCTAAAGGCTGTTTCAGAGCAAAAGGCCAGGTCCCTTGATCATCAACTATCTCCTTGAGGTTAAATGACTGGGCCAATATTGCTATCGATAAAATTGCCATTATGAATGGGATCTCATAGCTTATAAGTTGCCCAGCCGCTCTCAAGCCTCCTATCATCGCCCATTTATTAGCAGACCCCCAACCAGCCATCAGCAATCCCATAACCGATAGGACTGAAATAGCTGTTATATAAAACAAGCCCATATCTAGGTTAGACAATACAACTTCCTGTGCCATTGGGATTGTCACCCAAATTAAAAATCCGGGAAGGAACACGGCTAGTGGAGCAATCCAAAAGATGCGTTTATTCGCAGATGATGGAAGAATGTCCTCTTTGGTCAGCAATTTAAGGGCATCTGCAAACGGCTGAAGAAAGCCTTTAAATCCTACTCTGTTTGGCCCTTTCCTTTGCTGTATTCGTGCCAAAGCTTTTCGTTCAGCTAAAGTTAACACAAGGACTACAACAAGAATAAAACTTAGAAGTAAAGATGCTTTTAGAAACAAATATATGATATCTGCCAAAATCATCGATCCACCTCTCCCATTATGATATCGATGGACCCTAGCACCAATACAGCATCTGCAATATATGTATCTTTCAACATATATTCCAAGGCTTGTAAATTAGCAAAAGAGGGAGGTCTTACCTTAACTCTATAGGGCTTATCTGACCCATCACTGACTATATAAACCCCCAGGTCACCTCGTGGGGATTCCGTGCGAATGAATACATCTCCGGCCGGAGGTCTGACTATTCTTCTAACTTTCGCAGAAATCTCACCTTTTGGCAGTTCGGAAAGAGCTTGTTCTATTATTTTGATCGACTCTCTCATTTCTTCAACACGAACAAAATATCTGTCCCAACAATCTCCCATACTACCAACTGGGATTCCAAAATCGAACCGCTCATAAATAGAGTATGGATCTGTAACCCTCACGTCTTCTACGACACCTGAAGCACGAAGCGCTGGTCCAGTCACTCCATAATCTAAAGCTTCGTCACCACTGATGACCCCAACCCCTTTTGTCCGTGCAAGAAACATCTCGTTTTGGGATAACAAACTGTCACATTCTTCAACGCCTTGTTTCAAATCGTCTAACAGTTTTCGTACATTTTTTTCAAAATCAGCTGGAACATCCTCTTTCACTCCCCCAATCCGAATGTAATTGTGCATCATCCTTGCACCAGTTACACTTTCAAAAAGTTCTTGAACCCTTTCCCTTTCACGAAAACCGTAAAGCATCGGGGTAGTCGCACCAGCATCCAAACCATATACCCCATAGAAAAGCATATGACTCGCTATTCTATTTAACTCGCAGAGTATGACCCTTATATATTCAGCCCTCTCGGGCACGACAGTTTCTGTGAGTTTTTCCACAGCTAGACAAAATGCCAATTCATTGTTCAGATTTCCAACATAGTCCAGGCGATCAAAAAGCGTCACAATCTGGTTATATTGCTCACTCTCACATATCTTTTCTGACCCGCGATGCAGGTAGCCAATATGAGGCTCCACCCTAACAATACGCTCACCATCAACCCATATGACAAGTCGGAAGACGCCATGAGTACTGGGATGCTGAGGCCCCATGTTGACCATAAGATCTATTGCATCCGAATGTTCACTAGTCTGTTGATGTACCTGCATAAGACTTTTACCTGGTGTCACCATTCCTCATAGTCATGGAATGGAAAGCTTTTTCTTCCCGGATAACCCTCAAACCCTTCATATAACAGTAGAGGGGGTAAGTTTTCTCTGCCTTTAAACTGAATACCAAACAAATCATGAGCTTCTCTCTCAAACCAGTCTGCTGATTTCCATATTTTGAAAATAGAAGGCACTACAGGACTATTTGAAGGTAGTGATACTTTCATCGTTAATTTATGGTGATAATCAATGGACACCAGGTGGTAAACAATCTCAAATAATTCCTCTTGTTCTTCGTAATCAACCACAGTGATGCAAGACAAATAATTAAATAAAAATTTTTCGTTGCTTTTAAGAAGTTCACATACATCTACCAGTCTTTCTGGTTCAACTCGTAAAACAACCATGTCTAAAGAAACAGAAACCTCTGTTTCAGAATACTCAGCGAAAGTTAACTTCAAGTTTTTTAGAAGGTCAGACCCTTTTTGGTCTAGAGGTTCTACGGTTGGTGATGTTTCGGCTTCACTTTTTGAAGAAATGTTACTGCGCCTTGTCATTATGGTGTGATGGGCCTTTATCAAATGATCGGTTAGCGTCATTTTTGATTTTTTCCTGCAATTGCATAACTCCATAGATGAGCGCCTCGGGTCTTGGGGGACAACCTGGAACATAAACATCAACTGGTATTAAATGATCCACACCCATTACCACTGAATAGGATTTGTAATATGGTCCTCCATTGGTTGCACAGCTGCCCATAGCAATAACCCATTTAGGGTCAGGCATTTGTTCATATAAAAGCTTTATTGGATCCGCCATCTTTTTTACCACTGTACCTGCAACAATCATCACATCAGCCTGGCGAGGAGAAGGCCATGTAACCACACCAAATCGATCCAAATCATGGTGGGATGCATGTGCACTGATCATTTCAATAGCACAGCACGCTAACCCAAAAGACAAAGTCCAAAGTGAAGATTTTCTTGCCAAGGCAAACAATTCGTCTGATTTTGCAGTTAATGCATTAGGTAAAACCCTATTGAAAACACTGTCAGCTGGATTATTTCCTTTCCCTGGTTCGTAACCGCCACCAAGAGGTTTCTCAACTCCAGCAAACCCTTCCAACCTTGGAATATGAATATTAGGGGGATTTTCATCTATCTCCATTGCAAGACCCCCTTCCTCCAAGCATAGGCCAACCCAAATAAAAGAATAGCAATAAAAATTAACATTTCATAAAAGACTGCTGGGGGTGCAGACAAAAATACGAGTGCCCATGGAAACAAAAAAACCGCCTCCACATCAAATATGACAAACAATATCGCAAAAACATAGTAGCGAATTTGAATTTGAGACCATTGATATGGAGACGCTGGTATTCCACATTCATATGGCGTGTTTTTCAAAATTGAGTGCCTTTTAGGAGCTAACAGCTTCGATGCAACAAACATCAAAAGAACTGCAAGAGCTCCCACAAAACCAACGATCATTACCGCTGTCCAATTAGTCACATATGATTCAGTCACAAGACCACCCACGGAAATTCTGTAATAATGGGGTCATAAAAACAAAGCAATTTTAGCATATTCGGTCATGCCGCCCTAGCAAATTTTGTTCACTGGAGAAAAACAATATGTCGATTAAATTAGACTGGCTTGGATGTGCCACTTTTCGGTTGTGTATCGACGATCTGACAATCATGCTGGATACCTACATCGATAAAGTTTCCACGGCTCCAACAGTAGGCATTACCGCTTCTGAAATAAAAGAAGCTGACTTTATTTTCATTGGGCATAGCCATTTCGATCACATCGGTGGAGCTGATGTAATAGCCAAAAATACAGGGGCTCAAGTCATTGGTTCAAATGAAAGTGTGAGAATCTTGATAGATGCGGGTGTTCCCGAAAAGCAACTTCGAAGAGCTCAAGGTGGTGAAAGGTATCGTTTAAACGAGGATGTGACTGTCCGTGTTTTCCCGAGTCTACATTCTTGTATTTGGATACCTAACACCTTCCAGCCACAAACCGATTCTATCCAAACAGGGCATTTAAACCTGACAGAAGACGAGAGATGGGGTTGTCGGGTCCCAGATCAATTGCCAGAAGAAACAAACCCGAATCTGATTCAAGAAATTGAAAGACATCGACAAAACACTCTAGGCTCTAGTGAAATTGGTGGTGCTCTATGTTATCTGTTTGACACACCACAGGGATCTATATTTTTTCAAGACACCTCTGGGTGCTGGACAGGAGTAATCTCAGACCTAAGAGCGGATGCTGCCATACTAGCCATGGCCGGCAGACCAAACATTGACGGCGAACCTATTCAAGGCTCGCTAACAGACTACATAGGTTTCATGGCAAGTATGTTAAAACCTAGGGAGGTAATTCTCGGGCATCATGATGACTGGATGCCCCCTAGAACAAAAGATGATTCAAATCCTGAATCTCTGAAACCAGTGATTAACAGGTTAAATCTCGTTCGACCAGGCACTAAATTTCATCAGCAAAAATATATGGACGGTACAGAGATTTTGATTTAGGGATAGGCTGCATGAAACTCTTTTGGAATGGCTATTCATCTATTGCCCTAAAAAACAGGAATAATGTTTTCTTTATCGAAATAAAATAATAAAAATACTTGTTTTTTATTTCATGAAAAATTAGACTTATAAAGTCACATTTTTTGTATCCCTTTCTACGTACAAATTAGTAGCGGTGAGGTAAAAGATAATATAGTTGAATAAGACCGAGTCTGGACTAATCACTGGGCCCGTCATAGGTGAACAAGATGAAACAAATTCATCCAACCATGCCGCTCTTACATCCATAAATTCACCAATTGATCCGGATCTTCCTTCCAATCCAACACGTTCGGAAAAACTTCGTAATAAAATCCCAAAACCTAGGGCAATTCATGGAAGGCTGCACACCTTCGATGCTTTTCACTCTCGTAATTACCGATTCCTATGGCTTACTACCGCCATCTTCAGCAGTGGATTTTGGCTTCAACAAGTCGTTGTTGGATGGCTGGCATATGAAATCACGGGGTCTCCTTTACTAACCAGTATTGCCCTGGGATTGGATGCATTACCCGTTTTGATAGGAGCTCCTTTCGGAGGCCTTATAAGCGATAAATACGACAAAAAAATTCTACTTTTTATTATATATGCCTATCAGGCAGTTTTAATGGTTGGATACTCGGCCGTCATAGCCACTGGAAATGCTAACATTTGGAACTTATTTATATTCGTTTTCCTAATGGGAATTTCATGGGTAATAAATGATCCAGCCAGGATGTCGCTACTGGCAGTCATTGTTCCGAAGAGAAACCTAATAAATGCTTTTGCATTAAACTCGATGGCTTTCAGTGTGATGCGATTAATAGTGCCGGCAGCTGGAGGTTTCGCTCTGGCTATTTTTGGGCCCGGACTATTGTTTATCGTTGAAGCGATTCTTATGTTTACAGCAGCTCTCACTATTATGATGATTCGACTCGATAAAGACTCTTCCGTTGATAATTCCGACAGATCAGCCGAACAATTACTACAGGATTTAAAGTCTGGAATCGGGTACGTATTTAACCAAAAAACCATAATTGGGTTGACTTGTATGACCGTAATAATGGTTATTTTGATCATGCCGTTTGTCCACGGTCTCATGCCTGTTTATGCCGCTGAAGTTTTCAAGGTAGGGCCCGAAGGGTTAGGTCTACTTCTTTCAGCCGCCGGCCTGGGGTCGTTGATAGGCACAATAATACTTGCTTCGTTCACTCAAATCACACGCCCAGGAAAGGTGCTTTTTGTAATGCTTGGCGTTTTAGGAGCTTTAATGGCAGCACTAGCCATAAATAATACCTACCACGTTGCTATGGTTTTAGTGATGCTATTGTCTGGTTCTATGATGTCTTATTTCTCCATCTCTGGAGCTACAGTTCAAGGAATTCTTCCTGACAAATTGAGAGGGCGTGTTACTGGTATATATATGATGGCTTGGGGGTTGGTTCCTGTGGGAAGCCTGCTCGCCGGTTCCATAGCAAACATAGCAGGCCCTCAATTATCAACATTGTTTGGATCGGCCTTAATATTTGTCTGCCTTATAGCCTCCACTTATTTATTCAAAGATGTCTGGAAATATCGTCTGGAAAGCGACCCAAAAGAATAAATTTCTGCTGCTTCAACCTAAGCATCAAATTCTAATGTATGATGACGCCTATCATAGATAAGGTAACTATATTTAATGTCAGGAGAATATGTATGGTCAGCAGCTTAGCCTCGAATGCCAGTTTTACCAAAAGTGAGGCCCATTCGGGCAACGGTATGGTGGCTACGAAAGACCGTTTATCGACCGAGGCAGGACTAGAAATGCTTAAAATGGGAGGAAACGCTGTTGACGCAGGAGTTGCTGCATGTCTCGCCGTTGGGGTAGTAGAACCTGAATCAAGCGGAATAGGTGGGGGCGGATACATGACCTTCCAGGTCGGTAATGAAGGCGGAGTAATCGGATTCCCAATGAAAGGTCCGCTTTCGGGTAAACCTGACTTATACGAACTTACTGGAGAAGCATCTGTGGGAAGTTTTGGATGGGCAGGGGTCAAAAATGATGAAAATATTCATGGATATAAATCGATTGCAGTTCCCGGATGTGTTGCTGGCTTGCTCGAAGCGCATTCTCGATTTGGAAAATTACCTCTCGCTGAAGTTGTTGCGCCTGCTATTGCTATAGCACGTAATGGCTTCCACCCTGAATGGTTTACTTTGTATAAATTTGGAAGTCTTTCAAGCATGCTTCTAAGATATTCTGAATTAGGAAACACTTTTATGCCAAATGGCACTCTTCCTTATGGTGGAATTGACGGTCCTTATGTTTTAAAGCAACCGAACCTAGCAAACGCGTTGGAAGCCATCGCAAAAGATGGCATAGATGGATTTTATAGAGGAGAGCTAACTGAAACTCTGGTCGCCGATATACAAAACAATGGCGGCTTTCTGACGATGGAAGATTTTGATCAATACAAACCTTTCTATTGGGATCGTGGACTTGAATTCAACTATCATGGCAAAACTGTGAGAGTACCACGTTTCGCTTGCGCCGGTATTACCAGTGCCATGACATTGAAAATTCTTGATGGCTTCGACATTACCGGGGCAGGCCACAATACTGTAGATATGCTTCATCTTTACATAAGTGCAGCGAGAATGGCATATGCTGATAGGTTTGAGTATGTGGCTGATCCCGAATTCGCTGACGTGCCATGGAATGGTTTAGTGTCAGATGATTACACTAGAAAAAGACAAAAAGAAATAAAAGAACAAGTGCCCGAATCTTTCCTTCCAGGAAATCCCTGGATTGAAGAAGGTAGAGAACCAAAATTCGTACTTGAAAGCAGCAAACCTCGACCTGACAATGGAACGACTCACCTCGCAGTCATTGATGGTGAAGGCAACGCCGTCTCGATTACAAACACGATTATGTCAGGATTTGGATCGGGAATCATTCCCAAAGGAACAGGCATTGTTATGAACAATGGAATGATGTGGTATGACCCCACACCAAACCGTGTCAATTCAATAGCCCCAGGAAAATATCCATTAAACAACATGACTCCTGCTCTTGTCTTAGGGAAAGATGGCGTGGAAATTGCCGTCGGAGCCTCAGGTGGGAGACGAATAACAAACTGTGTCACATCATTAATAGTTAAAATGGTCGACTTCAGTATGAATCCTCAAGCTGCGATCGATGCGCCAAGGGTAGATTGTAGCTCCCCGACTACTGATGTCGGACCAGAATTAGACCCAACGGTTGTTGCAGGTTTAGAATCCAAAGGCCATAGCGTCAGGGTTTTAGGTGAAGGTTTCACCCAGACCGGATTTGCAAAGTTCGCCAGCCCAGTTGCTATAACTAAAAATGGTAGTGAATTCAGAGGAGGAGTGGACACTTTCCACGCAGCATATGCAGAAGGTCTTTGAAGCTAAAAAATGCCTAGAGGGCTGCCTTTAATCCTTCAACGTTAACATGTCGGGAAATCAGATCTTTAAACTTGAAAAGTTTTTCTTTGTGATCAAATTGAGCATGTTCCTGCAGTGTTCCAATTTTGTCCATCGTATCTAATGTGTCTGAGTTGACAATGATGATGGAAACTTCCTCTTCTTGGGCCTCATATTTAACATATTCAATCGGTTCAAGACCGCCAGTCATTATGAAACATTCCATGTCCGTGTCCAACGCGGACATTTGAACATCGGGACGATCTCCACGAACCACAACTGCTTTTTTGTCTTGCTTACTAAAAATATACTCACCTGGATCCATGCCAAAACCACCAACCATATACCCTTCAACTAAATCCTCTCCATATTCTTCGCCTGCAAAAAAAGTGCCTTCTAAATTTTCGCAAATCTGTTTAACGGTTAAGCTCAACAGAGTCCTGTCCTCTGGTATTAATCCTAAAACTGTAATACCCGATTCCTCCAATTTAGGAATTACCACCTCACAAGCCTCAGTTCCTTTATACATCGTCAAGAAATTCAGCACCGCCCCTATTAAATTTTCACCGAAGCCAGTGATAAATGGAATCGCATCAACTACACCGTCGTATTTACCCACATATATTACTTTTGCATCGATGGATTTAATCAGTTCAATATGCTGGGTTGCCGATAATCTGTTGGAGGCCTCTAATATAAGAGTATCCACTCCATTCTCCATCACTTTAATTTTTGCAATAGCATCGTCATTTAATTCCATAGATTCATTGTAAGAACTATTTAGAAAGGAATCTAAAACTATGGCGTAATTATTATGATCCGAGCTTTCATCGTCTGAAAAAATTGGTTTTGATACAGTGACTTTATGTCCAATATCATTCAGCGCCGAGGCCAAAGAAGCACACAGAGCAGTTTTCCCTGCTCCAGCGCTATCTGAGACAACATAAAGAATACCCATTTGACGCACCTACTATAGACTGAAAACAAGCAATCTATTTAGTAATTTTTTAATGCGCAGCTAAAAATTATTAACGTCTGGTTCGGCGCCTTCGAAGCCTGCGAATACTTCGCTGCTTATCTAGGCGTGCCTGCTCTCCCTTTGAACGGAAGAACCTTCTGTTCCTTAGCTCTCGCAGGATTCCCGACCTCTGCATTTGGGTCTGGAACCGTTTAAGAAGTACTTCATCCTCTTCGCCTTCGCGAAGGGTTACGTATGCCAAGTTTTTCTCCTAGTTGATAATTTTCGGCCAAATAAAAATGCGCGCCATCCGGCAACGCAGGTGGAAATTGTAACACACAAGACACCCCTGTTTGATAAAGAAAACTTTAAAATTGAAATGGCCTGTTGCTACAAACCCCTGAAAAGACCTAACATTCTTATTGGATTTAATTTTATTAACAAATATATAACAGCAATTTGGTAAGGTTTTCGGAGTTTTAATGGCTGGGCCTATTAATGAGTTCACTCAAGTAACAAAATTTGTCCCTGAAACTTTTGGGGACCCAGGTATGCGAACTTTTCGAATAAACGTTGACAGTGCCAGCAGCACTGCCGCAATTTGGTTGGAAAAGGAGCAATTGGCAGAATTATCTGTTGCTATGCTCCAGTTGGCTAAAGAGACTCCGGACAACAATGAGGGTGTCGCCGAGCCCCCTCTTGAATTAGAAGCCGCCGGTTTAACAAATTTGGACTTCAAAGCGGGACGACTCGCCTTCGGACACAATCCTGAGACAAATATGTTTATAATCGACGCTCATGATCCGGAAGATGATTCAGAGGAACCTACAGTAAGGCTCTGGCTAACACGATCTATGATTAGTGATTTTGCCAAAGATGGTCTAGAAATAGTTGCTTCTGGAAGACCCATATGTCCTTTGTGTGAAAAGCCAATTAATCCTGATGGCCACTACTGTGTCCGAAGAAATGGCCATGCAAGAGTATATCCAGGTGAACTCTAAGACTGACTTCTAGGTTTAAAACCAATGCAATCTCAAGATCTGAATGACCCTAGAAAACAATTTCCTCTTCCCGAAGAAAAAGTACTCGATTTAGACCCATCCGAGGCCTTATTTCACTTAGAAAATGGTGACGTTATTGGAGGGCATACGATGCCCTGGGGTTCAAATTACACTTTCTTACTTTGGATCAAAGCTGGAGAAAATCAATGTGTGAGAGCTATTTATAAACCGCGAGACGGTGAGAAACCATTACGTGATTTCCCTTCAGGTACCCTGTATAAGAGAGAACAAGCCGCATACGAAATAAGTAAACTTTTGAAATGGCCTAATATTCCTTTGACTGTAGTAAGAGATGGGCCATATGGTGTCGGCTCAATGCAACTTTACCTAGATTGTGATCCCCGTATTACATATTTCGATATGAGGGACACCGGCTCAGACGACCTCTTTCCACTGGCAGTCTTTGATTTGTTAGTAAATAATGCGGATAGAAAAGCCGGACATTGCTTGTTGGACGCCACAGATAACATATGGTCTATCGACCATGGCCTAACCTTCCATTCTTCCTTCAAGATGCGAACAGTAATGTTGGAATACTGCGGTCGAGAAATACCCGAAGATCTTGTGAATGACATGATGAATTTATCTAACACCTTCACCCAAAAAAGCGAAATTCTAGAACCATTAATTAACCCAGAAGAAATACAGGCATTGCAAGATAGATTGGCTGAAATTATTGAAACTCCTATAATGCCTATTCTTGATCCCAATGTGAACATACCTTGGCCTTTAGTGTAGTCTAGGCCAAATCCATTGGTATCATTTGTAGGTTGAATGTCTTAGTCAAGTTGCTGATAACTTCCACTGGGCACTAAAATACCTAAGTCATTTTTTATAAAGGGAGGGTTGGCAGAGTGGACGAATGCACCAGTCTTGAAAACTGGCATATCCTAACGGGTATCGTGGGTTCGAATCCCACACCCTCCGCCACTTTGTTTACTCCAATTTAGTGAGTGTTAATTAGGAAAGATAAGAATGAAACTCCATGAATATCAAGCAAAAGAGATACTCCGAAAATACGGGGTTCCTACCCCTAAGGGTCAATTGGCCAAAACCGGAAGTCAGGCGGCAGCGGCGGCATTTGATATGGATGGGACTGTAGTAGTTAAGGCACAGGTACATGCTGGAGGAAGAGGAAAAGGCGGGGGTGTAAAAATTGTGGAGTCACCTGGGGCTGCACAACAGGCAGCTGAAGCTATGTTAGGAACAAATCTAGTTACTTTTCAGACTGGACCAGAAGGGGTTCCTGTTAACAGTGTACTTATTGAAGAGGGTATCGATATAGAAACAGAACTCTATCTAGGTATGGTCATAGACGGGGCTTCAAAAGGGGTGGTTGTAATTGCAAGTGAGGCAGGAGGCATGAATATAGAAGAAGTGGCAGAAACAACACCTGAAAAAATAATCCAAGTCCCGATTGACCCAGTATTAGGTCTACAGCCTTTCCAAGGTAGGAAAATAGCTTATGGTCTCAATCTTGAACAAGAACACATCCGTGCCGTGACAAGCCTTGTACAAAACTTGTATAGAGCGTTCATAGAAACAGATGCCTCTTTGGTGGAAATAAACCCCTTAGTAGTTACAAGAGACGGAAAGGTTTTAGCTGCCGACGCAAAATTAGATATTGATGACGATGCCGTTTTTAGGCACAAAGACATACAAGAATTGGCAGATCTTTCTCAAGAAGATCCCCTTGAAGTGGAAGCTCGCTTATCAGATATAAATTACGTAAAGTTAGATGGAACCATAGGATGTATAGTAAATGGTGCAGGGCTGGCCATGGCTACAATGGATGTAACAAGTTCTGCTGGGGCTTCACCTTCTAACTTCTTGGATATCGGCGGAGGGGCCGATGAAGAAAAAGTCGCAAAAGCTCTCAATTTAGTCCTATCTGATGACAGCGTGAAAGCAGTTTTAGTAAATCTATTTGGAGGAATCTTGCGTTGTGACATAGCTGCAAGAGGCTTCTTGCTAGCCGCCGAACAACAACCAGATAGAATCAGACCTATGGTTGTAAGAATGCTGGGAACAAATTCTGATGAAGGAAGGGAAATTCTTGCCCAATCCAACCTGGATGTCATTCTAGTTAACACCCTTGGGGAAGCCGCAAACGAAATCAAAGAACTAGCCTAAATTATCAGCTCACAATATACATACTTGAAACAATTGATGGGACTAATTACATGAGTATTCTTGTAGACAAATCAACAAAGCTACTAGTACAAGGTATTACAGGAAAAGAAGGCAGCTATCATGCTCAGCGGTCAGCGGAGTATGGAGCAAACCTCGTAGCAGGGGTAACTCCAGGCAAGGGAGGCCAATCTTTTAATGATACTGTCCCAGTTTACGACACGGTTCAGCAGGCCGTCGACGAAACATCCGCCAATGCTTCTTTAATATTTGTTCCACCAGCCTTTGCTGCCGACGCAATTGTGGAATCCGTAGATGCTGGCATCGATGTAATAGCCTGCATAACTGAAGGCATACCTGTCCAAGACACGATAAAAGTAGTCAGATATATCAGAGATAAGGACGTCACACTCATAGGGCCAAACTGCCCGGGTATCATTTCTCCAGGCGAGAATTTTAAAATGGGTATAATGCCTGGCCATATACATTTGGCAGGTAGGACGGGTGTAGTTTCCCGAAGTGGAACCTTAACATACGAGGCAGTTGGCCAGTTAACAGACCTTAATATTGGACAATCAACCTGCGTAGGCATCGGAGGAGACCCTGTCTCCGGGGTCACATTTGTCGATATGCTGGAAAAATTTCAAAATGATCCTGAAACCGACAACGTTGTCATGATCGGAGAAATCGGAGGCACCAAAGAGCAAGAGGCTGCTGAATATATAAAAAGCGACTTTACCAAACCCATCGCAGCTTTAATCGTTGGTCAAAGTGCGCCTCCTGGAAAACGTATGGGACATGCCGGTGCCATTATCACAGGTTCAGCAGGAAAGGCAGAAGAAAAGATGAAAGCTCTCTCCAATGCTGGTGTATCAGTCATCCCAGGCCCCGGTGCCATTGGAAAAACTCTCCAAGAATTAATCTCCTAATTCAATAAACACCCATGTTCTAATTTAGTTATTTTTTTTAGAACATATGTATTTACTTTGTGAAATTCCTGTGCTAGGCTTCGAGTAGTTACCAAATATATTGATATTTCAAAAACCTCCTAGGAGTTTTTCATGGACAAAAAAGAAAAAACCAAAGCCCTTGAGCTTGCTCTCGGCCAAATAGATAAGCATTTTGGCAAAGGCGCCGTAATGAAATTAGGTGACGCCCAAGATGTCAGAGTAGATTCCATTTCAACAGGCTCACCTTCCCTGGACGCTGGTCTTGGGATGGGCGGGATACCTAAAGGAAGAGTCACTGAAATCTTCGGCGCAGAATCTTCTGGTAAATCAACCTTGACCTACCATGTCATGGCTTCGGCACAAAGAGATGGAGGAACTGCCGCCTACATTGATGCGGAGCATGCGTTGGACCCTAGCTATGCTGCCCGATGCGGGGTGGACACTGAAAATCTTTTAGTCTCCCAACCAGATACGGCTGAACAAGCTCTCGAAATATGTGAATACCTTGTCAGGAGCAGCGCCGTAGATGTAGTAGTTGTCGATAGCGTGGCAGCTATGGTTCCCAAAGCTGAATTAGAAGGGGATATGGGAGACTCTCATATTGGATTACAGGCCCGTTTAATGTCGCAAGGTCTGCGTAAATTAACTTCTTCAATAAGTAAATCAAATACCGCAGTCATATTTATAAATCAAATTAGAGAAAAAGTAGGCGTATTCTGGGGAAGTCCTGAAACAACACCGGGTGGAAGAGCCCTTAAATTTTACAGTTCTGTTCGAATAGACCTCCGAAAAATCGAATCTTTAAAACAAGGAAGCGACATTATAGGAAATCGTGTTCGCGCCAGGGTTGTAAAAAATAAAGTCGCAGCTCCATTCAAAACAGCTGAATTTGACATCATGTTTAACGAAGGCATCAGTATGGAAGGTGACCTGCTAGATTTGGCCGTCGAGCATTCGATCGTAAAGAAGAGTGGAGCGTTTTATTCTTTCGGGGAAATCCAAATAGGCCGCGGAAGAGAAAGTGCTAAAACATTCCTCAAAGAAAATCCTGTTTTAACTGATGAAATCAACGAAATGGTTAAGGTCGCCCTAAATCCTGAACCAATGGATGATCTAATAGTGCCTTTAGACGATATCGAAACAGATGAAGAAGTGAATAAAGCAATATAAATACGTTCGCATTCATGAAAATTATAAAAATCCCAAAAGCTTCGACTAATTCAAATTACAGTCTAACTAAAAAATTTGCCGGAGCTTTTGATAGCGATGAAGAAACAGAAAAGGCAAACACCATTGCCCGACGATTCATATCTTACAGGCCTAGAAGTGAATCGGAATTACGAAAAAGATTACTAAAAACGTTTTCGTCTGAAGTCACTTCTAAATCGATTGCTCAAATGTACAGAGATGGGTTACTGGACGATTCTCGTTTTGCTCAGATGTGGGTAGATAGTAGACAGCAATCCCGACCAAAAAGTAAAAGAACTATCAAGCAAGAATTACTTTCAAAGGGGATTTCTGAACACACTGCAGAACAAGCAGTTTCAGAAATTCATGACCTTGAAAACGCATTGGTATGCGTCAGGAAAAAAATCAGATCTATGAATGGTTTAGAAAAGGAAGAATTTTATAAAAAATTGGAAGGATACTTACAAAGAAGAGGCTTCAGTTTCTCGGTATCCAAAACAGCCATCCAACAAGGATGGGAATTAAATCAGTCAGAAATTAATAACACAATCGACACAATCAATCTATAATTACCTCCACGATTTCCAAGTTTTCTAGGTATGGGAGGTGTGGTCGTTGTCAAACGATACTACTGTTAGCATAGTACTAATAGGAATATTTCTTCTTCTGTCAGCTTTTTTTTCAAGTTCAGAAGCAGCATTCCTTTCCCTCCAAAGGACTCGGCTAAATTATCTGGTGAACAACAAAATACCAGGTGCGAAGCGTGTTCATGACATGGTCGCCAACACTGAAAGACTACTTTCAACAATCCTATTGGGTAACAACTTGGTAAATGTAGCCTTTACTGCTGTTGTTACCGCTTTAGCTGTCAAATGGTTGAAGGAAGGACCGCTCGCAGTAGCGGCCGCCACGATCGTGGGAACAGGTCTATTATTGATTTTTGGGGAAATAATTCCCAAGAGCTTAGCCGTCAAAAAGTCTGAAAAAGTTTCATTTCTGTATGCACGACCACTCAAGATAGTCGAACTATCCTTGTACCCTGTAATCTTATTTTTGCAATGGCTATCAAGAACAACTCAATCTATTTTTGGGCAGGAACAAGAAGTGGAAGACGGGGTAACAGAAGGTGAAATTTTGTCGATGATAGATCTCGGTGAAGCAGAAGGTACCGTTGAACCAGGCGAAGCAGAAATGCTAGAAAATGTATTCCGATTTGGAGATACTCAAGTCAGAGAAATAATGACTCCTCGAACTGAAATGGTTGTGATGGAACGTGGCACATCCTTCAGCGATTTTCTTTCTATATATTCTGAACACTACCACACGCGATTTCCCATATACAAAGACACTAATGAAAATATAGTGGGAATAATATCCACGAAAGATGTCCTAAGAGTGCTATCAACAAAAGGAATAAAAGGGAACGATTCTGTAACAGATGTCACCCGGGATGCCTATTTTGTTCCAGAGACAAAATGGGCGTCAGAGCTTTTCGAAGAGCTTCGTCATACAGGTAACCAAATGGCTATTTGTTTAGATGAATACGGCGGGTTAGCCGGTCTAGTGACCCTTAAAAGATTGACAGAATTGATAGTAGGGAGAGTAGGCGAGGAAGGTGAATCCCCTGAATCTGAATTTGAGAATATAATGCCTAACGTTTTCCAGATTGAAGGAAGTATGGACATAGTAGAAGCTAATAATGAAATGGATTTAGCCCTTCCAGAAGGGGAATATGAAACGATAGCTGGTTTTGTTTTAGATCAAATAGGAGAAATTCCAATTTTAAATCAGGAATTTGAATATGAGAATTTAACCTTCCGTGTAGTGGAAATGGATCGATTTAGGGTTGAGTCTCTACTAATAACGCGAGACCCAGAAAAAGAATCTAAAGGTTCCGAACCTGATAATACAAACAATGAAAATATTATTAATTAGACATGGTGAAACAATAGCCAACAAAACCCAGTTGGTTTTAGGTACCAGCGACGTACCATTAACTGATTTAGGAAGACGGCAAGCTAAGGCCGCAGCACAAAAAATTTCTTCCATGGAACCTCTTCCAAATCTATTATTTTCAAGTCCTTACTACAGGGCGAAGGAAACTGCAGGATACATTTCTAAACTCACTGATCTAAACCCAATATACGTGGATGGGTTAAAGGAAATGAATTCAGGAGACATGGAAGGTATTAAGGCTTCAGAAATGAATGATAAATATCCAGAATATATGTCAAGATGGCGACGCGATCATTCCACAGCCCGACCCCCTGGCGGCGAAACTCTTGGAGAGGTACACACAAGAGCTTGGAAATCCATATTGGAAATAGTCAATGATTATGATGAAGACTTGATCGCTGTAGTTGCCCATCTCTTCCCAATTCAGGGCATAATTTGCAATGTACTGGGAATGCATTCCAATCATTTTGACAAACTAGCTATTAATTTAGGTTCTATTTCATCTATTGAGATAGAGAAAGACTCATACCGTCTTGTATCTATGAATGAAACAGTCAAGATAGATTGACTAAACCTTTTTAACTAAGATTCAAATGAAACCCATCTCACTTGAAAAAACCATCCTAACCGCTGCGAATAACCACAGTGTTACGGGCAAAAGGCTTTCAATTGCTGTCTCTGGTGGGCCTGACTCAATGGCAATGGCACACGCACTAATTGCGAATCAAAAAGAAATGGATTTTGATATTGAGATCTTACACTTTAATCACCAAATCAGAGGTGAAGACGCTAAATCTGACGCAAGGTTTGTCCAAACCTATTTTGATTCTCTAGGTATACCAACTTTTGTCTCAGAGAAAAACGTAATCAAGCTATCTAAACAACGCAGAATATCATTAGAAACCGCGGCTAGATCAGCAAGATACGAATTTTTCGCAAACCATATTAATAAAAAGGATAATAAATCTGCCCTCGTATTAGGTCATAATTTTGAGGATCAAGTAGAAACGATATTGATGCATATTATTAGAGGGTCCGGTTTGAATGGTCTTCAAGGCATGACTGAAATGTCGCATCAAATTATTGGCACACTGGGAATAGATATTTTTAGACCAATGCTTTCTTTAAATAGAAGCACAATACTCAAATACTGCAGCGCTAATAATATTCCTTGGCGTTCAGACCAGACTAACGCTTCCACAGAATACACTCGTAATTCAATCCGATTAGAACTATTGCCATTTCTAGAAAAATACAATTCTGGAATATTTAGATCCATTGATAAGTTAGGTCATTCGGCAAAGCGGGACTACGACTATATACAGGCACAAGTAGAGCAAATGTGGCCTTCTTTGGCAAACATAATGGATGATGGCATCAAAATTAAAATAGATAGGTTTACCAAACTACATCCATCATTGAAATGGAGAGTATTACAAAAAGCTGCACAAACTGCTATCGGAAACCAACAAGACCTTTCTTATAAACATGTTGAAGCAATGCTTGATATAGCAGAAGGAACAACAGGAAGATCCTTGAACCTCCCTGGAAATATCATTGTAAGGAAAAACTATGAGGAGCTTTTGATTTCTCGATCAATTAATGATCAATCAAATATTACAAATGTGAACGAAAAAACCTTAATTAAAATTCCAGGAGCTACTTTTACTGATCGCTGGAAAATATCGGCATCTTTGGGAAATGACCCTGATTTTTTACATAATCCAAACATTCATAAAAATATTATATCTACATCACTAAACATAAACCTAGGCAATGAACCATTATGGGTACGTTACCGAAACCCTGGGGATATTTTTCAGCCTTCGGGGATGAAGAACTCTAAAAAACTTCAAGATTTTATGGTCGATTCAAAAATACCACGGCAAGACCGCGATTCAATTCCTCTAATAGTTTCCAACAAAGGTATTGCAGCTGTGGTAGGGTGGAGAATAGCAGAGTGGGCGACACCTTCAAAATATGATGATTCTCTGCGGATTGTTTTCAACCCGAATAATTCTTAAGATCAGAGAATTCTATCTAGTCGATTCCCATCAAGCCGGCCAGGTACCCGGCCCCTTTTTGCAACCGGTTTATCTTCTATTTCCAGAATGTCGGCCCTAAATTCGTTTGGTACAGCAGACGAAATATAGCTACCTACTAAATATCCATTGACTGGGGCTTCGGATTCTTTAAACTCTCTGATTTTCTCAGGATTGAACCCTCCGCTGACATATATTTCCACATGTTTGAAATTCATATGGTCAAGGCGATTCCGAATTTCCCTTACCAGCATAGGAGTAACTCCTCCCCGTTCAAAAGGGGTATCCAATCTTATTCCTCTAAGACGATCTCTAAGGGCTTCTGCCACATTTAAAGCTTCTTCAGCCTCATCTTTAAAAGTATCTACTACTACTATTCGCTGAGTTTCCATACCAATATGTTTGTCAAAAGCCTGAGCTGCAGCAACAGTATCACCAAATAACAAAGGCAAACTATGCGGCATATTCCCTATAGGGTTTCTTCCCGCATGCTTAGAACCCAAAATTGTAGAGACTGATGAGCATCCTCCTATTACAGAGGCATAATCAAGTATATGCGCCACATTGGGATGTATGTGCCTGGCCCCATAAGCAATAACAGTTGTCTCCCCAGCTGATTCAACACAGTCATTAGCAGCTGTGGCCCATCCTGTAGAAGAAGAAAGCATTCCTAATATACTGGTTTCATAAAGCCCGAAGGAAGCATATTTTGAAATCACCCGTAATACCGGCTCTCCAGCCTCAAATTTTTCCCCTTCTTCCATCGCCCATACCTGAACAACATCATTTCCATTATTTGTCTGGTTGTCCTGCTCCACTTTGGGAAGAACATTCAAAAGAAGAGCCTTTGCTTCTTCTACTCCACATAAAACGCCGGAATTTGGGGCTGAAAAATCCATCAACACCTTAGGGTTAAGGGATTCCAAACGCATGACTTCCTTCGTCCAATGCAAGTATGCATCAGCAGGATCGCCTTTTATTAGAGATGGTCTTATATCAAATTGAGGTGTTGTCATTAAGCAGGCCTACGGCACAGCAAGAAAATCGGTTTTCCCCTGTTTTGATCCTATAATTTACCTGTATCCATTAGTCACGGAATTAGTGGGGCCACAATTGTACTCTCGTAAGACTGGCATAGCAATGGAGCCGACTACTAACGAGACCCCAGTATATTTCGAGATCTGCCCACATCTCGAAATCTGAGTCTAATAAGCCCTTTTATGTCTTCTAATGCTGTTTTAATTATATTAACTTTAGATAAAGGATCATCCACCCATCTCACAGGAATTTCCAAAATAGGATATCCATTTTTTTCGGCCAATATTAAAAGTTCTGTGTCAAAAAACCAGTTGTCATTTTTTACCAAAGGAACAACCTCTTCAACTACTTTTTTAGACACAACTTTGAATCCACATTGGGCATCCCTAAACGAAACCATAAACATCATTCTGAACAGTAGGCTATAGCTACGAGAAATAAATTCTCTTTTAAATGATCTGCCGACCACATCGGAGCCCGGTACTAACCTAGATCCTACAGCAATTTGAGCTTTTGAATCGTTCACCGCATCTAGGCAATCGGGTAAAGAATTAAGGTCTGTTGAAAGATCCACGTCCATATAAGCTAATATTTTTGATTCGCTTTGGGTCCAAGCTTTCTTCAATGCCCTACCTCTACCTCTTTCTTCCAAACAAACATATTGAACTTTCAAATATTTTTTTGATAGGGACTGCGCTATTTGAAGAGTCTGATCAGTTGACCCATTATCAGCTACTGTAATAACCCAATCATAGGCCCCAATATTTTTTTTGCAAAAAGACATTAAAGTTTCAACACTATTCTCTAATGTTTGCTCCTCATTAAGGACTGGGATAACTATATCTAAAGAATTGGACGAATCACTCAAAATATTCCTCAAGAAAATTTGTCAGTGGTTAAAATGCCTAATGCCTGTAAACATCATCGCGATCGAATGTTCATTTGCAGCTTTAATGACCTCTTCATCTCTAATTGACCCACCAGGCTGAATAATAGCCGTGACTCCTCCTTCCGCGGCTAACTCCACATTGTCAGCAAAGGGCATAAAGGCGTCGGAAGCTAGGGAAGCACCAATTGATTTATCACCTGCTATTCTCAATGCCAAATGTACACTTACAACCCTATTGGGTTGTCCAGCTCCCATTCCTACCAAAGTGTTGTCTTTCGCTAAAACAATTGTATTAGACTTAATATGTCTTAAACAGTTCCATGCAAACTCAAGGTCTGCATGCTCTCGCTCTGTGGGTAACCTATCTGTAACCACTTTCCAATCATTCGGATCCTCTTTAATATCATCCGCTGTTTGAACTAGCATCCCACCTGAAATTGTCAATGCCTTTAAATTCGACAATGATCCGGACGCAGGGTTTACTTGGAGAAGCCGCGTCCGTTTTCGTTTCTTCAAAATTTCCAGAGCATCCGATTCGTAACCTGGCGCTACAATTATGTCAAACAAAACCCCTCGCATTGTTTCAGCTGTCTTTTTCGTTACGACATTGTTAAAACCAACAATCCCACCATATGCAGAAATTGAATCGCCTTGAAATGCTGATTCATAAGCCAGTGACTGTTCATTATTCAAAGCAATGCCACAAGGATTAGTATGTTTTACAACGACACAAGCATTCTGATCAAAACTTGTTGCGGTTGTCCATGCAGCATCTGCATCGAGATAATTTGTATAGGACATAGGTAACCCGTGTAATTGTGCCGCTTCTACTATTCCCCCCGTACCTAAAGTGTTTCTATAAACTACGGCCTCCTGATGAGGGTTTTCCCCATACCGAAGGGTATCAACTTTATCAAGCCCAATTGATAATTCAGCCGACTTTAGCGGAGCCTCATTCAACCAAGTTGATATTGCGGTATCGTAAACCGCCACATGCTGGAAAGCTTTTTGGGCTAATTTTTTTCTTTCAACTTCAGAGACTTTTTCGCCAGAGGCAATTTTTTCAGCAATCCATTCATAATCTAATGGATCCACAACAACCAAAACGTGCGGAAAATTTTTGGCAGCTGATCTGATCATTGTAGGACCACCAATATCTATATTTTCCAACGCCTCAGTTAAAGAAACCTCATCTTTTTGAACTGTATCGACAAACGGATATAAATTAACTACCACAATGTCTATTGCAGATATATCATTCGATTCCATTTCCTCTTGATGTTCAAGAATATCTCGCCTCCCTAGGATTCCTCCATGAACTTTGGGATGCAAAGTTTTAACACGACCATCTAATATTTCAGGAAACCCTGTTAATTCCGATACCTGTCGAACCGAAATACCAGCTCTTTTTAAGGATTTATATGTTCCTCCGGTACTTATAATTTCATATCCTGCCTCACTGAGAGAAGTTCCGATATGTTCTATATTGTCCTTGTTATAGACACTCAATAAAGCTTTCATGCGGTTGTTCCAATCTTGGTAATTATTTTTTGTTTTTTAAGCTTACTCTTTCCTCAGAAACTCTTTCCTGTAATTTACCTACTATGTTTGAATAAGGAATCTTTTCTAAAATTTCAGAGGCGTTTTCTGGTGTGCAGATAATAACCATTCCCAAACCCATATTAAAAACTCTATACATCTCATCAACATCAATGGAACCTGTTTTCTCAATAAAGTGAAATATGGAAGGCATATCCCACAGAGAAGCATCAAATTCAGCCTGGATATCATTAGGTAAAATCCTGGGCATATTCTCGTACAGCCCTCCTCCAGTAATATGAGCGATACCTTTACAAAGGGGGAAAACTTTTTTCAGATCTTCATAATATGAAGGATGCGGTTTTAAAAGAGCCTGACCAAGAGTTTCTCCTGATTCAATTATTTTTTCTTCTAGGATGTCCAAGTCGTTTGGTAGGTTGAAGACATGACGAACTAAGGAATATCCATTTGTATGGAGACCATTTGATGGTAATCCTATGAGAAGATCACCTGCCTTGCTTGTATTAATTGGATCAAGCATTTGGTCAGCCTCTACCGCACCGACAACAAACCCCGATATGTCAAAATTGGATTCATTAAAAACTCCGGGCATCTCGGAAGTTTCTCCGCCAATAAGAGCACAACCTACATTTTTACATGCTTCGGAAATACCACCCACAATTGTTTCTACCACACTTGGAATCATTTCGGACGTCGCTATGTAATCAAGAAAAAACAGTGGTTCAGCCCCCACCACAATGAGATCATTTATACAGGCATTGACTAAATCTTCACCTATATGGGAATAGTCTCCAATCATTCCAGCTACCATTAATTTCGTGCCTACCGGATCTGTACTACTAACCAATATAGGCTCTCGATAACCAGAAATTTTATACATCGCGCCAAATCCGCCAACACCACCAATTACATTAGGGTTATATGTCTGCTTGGCTAAATCTTTTATCTTATTTTTGATTTTTTCCGATGATTGTAAATTAACACCGGCCGATTCATAGGTAATATTTTTGTCCATAGCCTAGTATGACTTAATTGACAATCTAATTGGTTTAAACACCTAGCTTGTCCAAATCAATCTCCTTCTTTTGAATCTTATTTAAAGTTTCTATCCAGAAGATATGTTCGTGACGCTGAATCTCATCTCTCACAGAATCAACTCCCCCAAAAGGATCAACAGCTACAATTTTCTGGTTGATTATCGCTCCATTGTCATACTCTTCATCTACTAAGTGTATCGTGATCCCACTTTCCTCTGATTTATCTTTCACAACCGCTTCGTGCACACGATCTCCATACATTCCTTTTCCTCCATATTTTGGGAGTAAAGCTGGATGGCTGTTTATTACTCTATTATGAAAAGCTTTTAAGACGATCGGCCCTATTCGTTTCATATAACCGGCCAATATTATTAAATCCACCTTATATTTTTTCAAAATGTCCGCTATAGCTAAATCTAAATCTTTCTTTTTGGAATGAGTTTGAGAACTCAAATGAAAGGCCGGGATCCCAGAGCTTCTAGCCCTTTGTAAAGAGTAGGATTTTGAATTGTTACTCACTACGACGGCTACATGTGCATCAATAGAGCCAGTTTCACAAGCATCGATAATGGCCTGTAAATTGGTTCCTCCATGAGAGGCTAAAATTCCCAGAGAGATGCTTTCAACACCCAATTCGCTCAATGGTTAGCACCTATTTTTAAGTTTCTAGAACTAATTTATCCATTTCTAATTGAACCGGTATTGGATATGTGCCAGTGAAACATCCCATGCAATATTCGCTTCTCTCGCCAGATACTGCTTTTAGCAAACCTTCCTCACTTAAAAACCCAAGTGAATCAGCCCCAATAAACTCTCGGATTTCATCAACCGAATTTGTACTTGCTATCAACTCGGCTTTAGTAGCCATATCTACACCAAAATGACAAGGAGAAACTATAGGGGGAGCGCAAATCCGAACGTGAACCTCTTTTGCACCACCTTTTTTCAAAAGATTAACAACATGTGGAGTCGTAGTTCCTCTTACTATGCTGTCATCAACAACTACTACTTTTTTCCCTTCTAGGATCTGAGGAAGTAAATTTAATTTCCTTCGAACGCCAAGTTCTCGAAGACGCTGATCTGGCAATATAAAAGTTCTACCCACATAGCGATTCTTCACTAGGCCTTCTGTAAAAGGAATACCCGATTCCTGTGAATATCCGACAGCTGAGGCAGTAGCCGAATCAGGAACACCTATTACCAAATCTGCTTCAACTGGGTGTTCTTTCGACAGCTGCGCTCCCATGGCCAACCTATTGCTATAAACCAACTGCCCATTCAATAATGAATCTGGCCTAGCAAAATATATTTGTTCAAATACGCATCTTCCAAAAACCCCATCTTTTGGTTTTTGGTAAATCGATGTAAGGCCATTGTCATCAATTAAGACGGCTTCTCCAGGTTCAACTTCCCTCACAAACTCGGCACCAATATGATCCAGGGCACATGATTCGGAAGCTAACACCCAACCCGAATTTAATTTACCTATACAGAGAGGCCTTACACCTAAAGGATCCCTTACTCCCAAAACTTCCCTATTAGTCATAATAACTAAGGAATAGGCTCCTTGAAGTCTACGCATAGCGTATGCAATCCGTTCAGACCAATTTTCTGCCGGCGCGTTGGCAATTAGGTGGGCTATGATCTCTGAATCCGCCGAAGATTGAAATTGAACACCCCAATCCAGTAATTCCTCTCTGAGGTCAACGGCATTGATCACATTCCCATTATGAGCAAGGGCCATTTCAACGCTTGTCCCATTGCAAAGTATAGGTTGAGCGTTATTAATATTACTCGAACCAGTAGTTGAGTATCTGGTATGCCCAATAGCTATATGGCCAGACAGATGAGATAGATCATTCTCTTGAAAAGCCTGGGAAACAAGTCCCATTTCCGTGTGAAGCCGAATTCTACGACCATCCGTTGCCGCTATCCCAGCACTTTCCTGACCTCGGTGCTGAAGTGCATACAACCCAAAAAATACCGACCTCGCTACATCCTCCTCTCTGGCATACACACCGACTATTCCACACGCTTCTTTCATGGTGTCGCCGCCCGTCGAAGGAAATTCCTTCGAAATTAAGGGGTTAACCTCGGTATGGAAGCTGGACCGGCTGTCCTGTTTGATTACCTTTACTCCACAGGAATTGCGGTGTTTACGACAAAGCTCATCCCAATCCAAACCACTGCGCCCGAATTATACTGCTCAAGCTAATTAAGGGTCAAACCAAGCTTCCATGCAGATAGCCATATCTAAACATCCACAAAGAATCCGATTTTATGACACGTCGATTATTAAATTCCTGTTAGAAGGTAATTTTTCAACTCAGGCAAAGATAAATTCTCGATTCCAAAATCTTTTGGACCTCTTCCCTCACTCCCAGCTGCATTCATGACAATGTTCCCAATTTGAACAAACGAATCCATCACTGGACAACTAATGCCATATTGTTTACCAATTTTGCTCCACGCTGATATACCAAAAGGAATATCCTCTGATAACCATCTAGTATCCAAAGAACCAGGAGCTTTTAGTCTGGTGAGCATATGACTGCCATTTATGACTTCCCAAAGGTTGCCTCTAGGTCCGAACCCGGCTTCGTGAAATCCTTCTGCTACTGGGACAAGTTCATAGCCGAGAGCAGTACCAATCGCCCTTCTTTCAACATCTACGGTCTCAATCACCTTTGCGACAGAACTGGAAACCCCCTCTTCATAGAAATAAAAGTCTCCTCGGGAATATTCAACCCTTCCAGCATTCATTAAAACCCCAGCCGGGTGGACGACCGGATTCATGGCAGATAAACCACATTCCAAAGAATCTGAATATGCCGTAATCCCTGGAAAAAGAGGCTGCAACATCTCCTGCACAGAGGAAGTTTCTGAAGACGGGATGACTCCCAATCCTAAAGCAGTTACTTCTCCCCATATAACTGCACTATTGCTGGAAGTCTTTCTACAAACATAGGGAGCCGTATCAACTTCTGCAACGGTCATATTATTCGCCCCGAATTCAGAAGCTAATATTTTCCATTCCAAGGATCCCAAGGTTCCCGGCATAACCACAACAGTATGATCATCAGTAAGATAAGGACCACAAAATTCAGCAAAAGGTTTGTGCGCATAGGCAGGAACAATTAACAATAACAAATCAGAGAATTCTAAGGCCTCAGAAGGATCCAATGTTATTTTTTCGATTGAAGCTGGGCCAGTTTCTAAAACACCTTCCAAAATAATTGTTTTAGTAGCCGATATATTTGAAATGGATTCTGCAAAATCCGGGTGCTCAAGAAGACATATATCGTTCCCCATATGGGATAATCGAGCAGCTACAGAAAACGCAGTATTCCCGCCCCCCAATATTGTGACTTTCCTACCTTCCATTATCCAACTCCTAACCTTTACAGTTATAGCAAATCCTATCCGCTAAACAAATCAAGTATATTTCCTGCACGACCTCCACGCCTTTTGAAAAACTCGGTATACCCACAACTGTCGCAGGTTATGTGAGCGAATTTTTGATTCTGAAGATCCAAAAATCTTGAAAGCCCTGATCCTGTTGTCCGAATTTCACCTGTCTCAAATGAGTTATTTGAGCACTTCGGGCAAATATAGGATTGAACGTTTTCTGGTTCATTAGACATCCTGTCCTCTCTTTTGGGTGTGCAACCTAAAATTTCTAATGATCACAATTTAGCAAGATAAAAACTATTCCACAATTGGCTGGGCCACTATCCAAAGGCTCACAGCCGTGTAAAACACCATTAAAAGTAGCATCGGATATTGACTTCTGACAGCCACGGAATGAGTCTTTGTTTTTCTCAAAGCTATTACGTGGGCAGTAAATACGGATATTATGTGCCCTGTTACCAAGGCAATAACAGAAAAAATCCATGCAAATCTAGCATCAATAATAGCTATATTGATTTTAAAGTCTGTTGTGCCGAACAAATTCCATCCAAAACCATAAGGATCTGACACAAGGGGAATTATTTCCTGTCCCGTAATTAGTAGAAAGGACAGGTAATGAGAGAGATTGTACGCTATGGCTATTGGAACTAACGAAAATACAAAACTCATCCTAATATCGGTGGGCGTCATTTGCCCATAAGACATTCGAGATATAAAGCCACATACGTACAAATAGACCCCTGCAAAAATAATGGGAACCAAAATTATTCCCAATGTTTCCACCGTACCGGCCGCGGAACCAGGAAGTGGATCAATTAAGGGCCACAAAATGGTCTGTATCTCAACCCAACCAGGAGTTTCAGAAAATCCGTCAAAGGAAACCGTAGCCAGTGCAGTCACATGGAAAAACATTATTGCCGGTGTAACTCGATCTCCTCGAGACAAGCCAGCCGACCAGGGCCTCAATGAAAATTCTCTATTTCTTGAAGGTGCATTTTCCCAACATTCATAACAATCAACACAATCGGTCAAATGTAGGTTTTCCTCGCATCCAGAAGAACAACGGGTACACCAATTTTTGCTACCAATCACCCTTATCTCTGTCGCAGAAAAGCGAGCAAACAAATTAAATAGAACAAAAAATGGATCACCATGTGTTAACCACACATGTTTCCCAAATAAAATCATTCCTCCCCATGTTATGAAGGAATAAATTATTAATAGAATTGCCAAACTGAACGGCTCGGAACTGGCAGGATGTACATTTTCAATCCAAGCGAATAGAAGAAAAAACCCTAGGGCCGGCCACGCATCGAGTTTTTTGGGCCATTCTACAAGCCCTGTCCGCTTACCAAATAATTGTTCCACGTAGTTAAATATAACTAACCAAGGATTCATAATTAACCATATATTACCCACCAGACAGACGACATATCCGACTCCAACCCACCATATGATCCAGACAAAAACAGGCGCAAAATTTTCTATCGCATTTGAAGTACCGATAAGGCCTGTGTGAATCGATAGAAAGAGAATCAGAACCGAAATCAACCCGAATATTTTGGAAGCAATTTTGCAAACTAATTCTATTAAAGAAAATCGATAAATATTAAACCTTGGATACTCAGAATTGTTGGCACTAGAGCGAATAAACCAACCAATAACGGCAAAAGATAAGGCTACTGCAAGAGCAGAACCAATAAGAAAATAGCTTAATGGAATAGGTAAATCGTATCTTTCTCCGAAGCCGTGGGCACTAACCTTAGGAACAAACAAAAGAGTAGAAAGACCCAAAATGGTTAGTGCCATGTATATTTTTATTTTAGTGATCACAATTTCACAAAATGAGCTACGGATAAACTTCCAGGGTTATTAAGGTCTTTTCTTCTGATTCACCATTTGAGTGACTTGAGTGATCACTATGGGCTGATGGCTGATTCATATGTTGAGGCAAGCCACTGGTAATTCGGACTTTTGCTTCTGATTCAATTGTCCATTCAATCTTGGCTCCTGGCTTCACCACCACAGTTTCGGGATAAAACTGGTGCTCTCCATCTTTTACAGTCACAAATACCTCGCCAGCAATCCCGTGATGCTCCGACACCTCTATTTGGCCAATAGAATCATGACTCATATGATCATGATATGGGATGATAGTCTCCTTAAAATCAGTAGGTATCTCATATTTATAGGTATCTCCTGAACTTAAGGTCTCAGATTCAAATAAAACTGCATGAGCCTCAGTATCAGCGGCCATATGCCCATGACCCGAATGTGAACCATGGTCCCCGTGATGGTCTGATTTTACTTCGTGAGTAGTTACCACAAATCTTCCTGTGGCATTGGCTTTGAATTCCATGACAGAAGTATGCTCTGCTGAAATCGTCTTCTCAATATCATATCCATGTAAGTGAACTGTAATTTCAGAATCAGAGGCAAAATTTAAAATGACATCCTCATTTTTCTTTATCCTCAAAGTGTCAACATCACCAACCAAATTTCCACCATCGATCACAATATCAAATTCTGTACTAGTCGAAAATTGATCACTTTCTGAAGAGCCACAAGCTATTGATAAAACGAATAAAAAAGCTACAACAGCAATATATATCGTGAATTTATTTTTTTTCATTAACCGTTCCTGATTTTTCGTTTCTTTTTATATTCTTTCACCCAAGAACGAAGCGACAAACTCAGAATGCCTAGGAAAAACAGCAGGGTTCCCACCGTCAAAATAGGTACCATCGGGTTTTGTTTTTTAACTTCAACCTCATACACAACAGAAGAAAGATTTTCTTCCCCTATTGTTATTACCAATGTTACTAGCCAAATTCCTTCTTCTTTTAAGGAGGTATCAACCTCATAATACATTGGGTCCATAAGACTATTATTCATTTGGTAAGGACCTATTTTCTGTTGGTTAGGGCCTGAAAGAACCGCAAAGAACTCTATGTCAGCGTCCATATATTTCACGCCCGTTTCCTTATCTTCCACAAAGGCAGCAAAATGAGTCACACCGATCGTTGGAGATGGAGGGGCTGTACCTAAACCTATGATGTATTTTCCAATTACTTTTTTTTCATATGAGCGTATTGAACCATTAGCTTCAACCAAAGATACCGATTGAATATTTAGTCCTAAAAGTAACAGCGATACCAAAATAATGGCACGGAGCCAGAGCATTTATTCTCTCCACCTTCCTAATTAAGGGCAAACTACATTTCTAGAAGTACTCACTATAGGATTGGTGGGGGAATCTCAACAGTCGAAGTTGCGTTTTTATAAAAGACTATGTTTGAAATCAACAAGTTACTTAATTCAAGGGGAGCACTCGGCACTCGGTGCTCTGTTTTCAACAGATCAATATGAATTCCGGCCGGCCCTATTCCCAAGTCTTTTGTTACAAAAACTGGAGTGGATGGTAAGGGAATATCTGATTCAGGGTGAGTATGCTCAACTAAACCTACATGCGTATGTTTTGCTACATGAGTCAAATGAGAGTGGTATGGGTCTCTCTCCGGAAAATGGTGGTCAAACATAACCCCCATTGAGGGAACCAAAAAAGAGATTAGTAAAATTAGAGGTGGTATTCTCCACAAGATTCCATGTGCCACCCTAGAATCAATTAGTACCATCTCAAAGCTAAACCTGAACGTCCATTTCTGTTGCCACGGTCTCCATGTCCTTATCCCCACGACCAGACAAGCCCATCAATATAACCTGATCTTTACTCAAAGTAGGGGCTAATTGAGAAACGTGATACACCGCATGTGCAGGTTCAAGTGCTGGAATTATTCCTTCGGACTCACATAATAATTTGAAGCCTTCAAGGGCCTGAACATCATCCACACTTACGTATGATGCTCTATTGCTGTCGTTCAACCAGCTATGTTCTGGGCCAACCCCAGGATAATCTAATCCTGCTGAAATACTATGAGTCTCTATAATCTGACCATCTTCATTTTGAATTAGATAAGACATACTACCGTGCAAAACACCTACTGATCCGGCGGAAATTGTAGCCGAATGTCGGCCAGATTCTATACCATCTCCTCCTGCCTCCACTCCTACCAAGTTGACTCCCTCATCGCCAATAAAATCGTAGAAAAGGCCCATAGCATTACTTCCACCTCCAACACAAGCTATTACATAATCTGGCAAGCTTCCAATTTGTTCTAAAATTTGTTTTCTGCTTTCCTGTCCTATTATTCTTTGAAAATCACGCACTATCATGGGGTAAGGATGAGGTCCTACTACACTACCAATCAAATAGTATGAATCATCCACATTGGTCACCCAGTCTCTCATCGCCTCGTTAATAGCATCTTTAAGTGTTTTGCTACCAGAGTCCACAGAAATAACTTCAGCCCCCAGTAATTTCATTCTAAAAACATTTAACGCCTGTCTTCTTATATCCTCCTCCCCCATATAAACAATGCAGTCCAATCCGAGTTTGGCACATACTGTAGCTGTAGCCACGCCATGTTGGCCCGCACCAGTTTCAGCTATTATTCGAGTCTTTCCCATCTTCTTCGCCAAAAGTCCCTGGCCCAAAGCATTATTAATCTTATGAGCGCCGGTATGTGCCAAGTCCTCACGTTTAAGAAAAATTTTTGCACCACCAAATCTTTTTGTTAGGTTGGGGGCAAAGTACAATTCAGTGGGTCTTCCTACAAAATTAACTAGCAAGTTTGATAATTCCGCCTGGAATTCCTCGTCCGCTTGAACTTTCCTATAAGATTCTTCCAACTCATTTATTGCTGGCATCAATGTTTCTGGAACATATCTACCGCCAAATCGCCCATATCGGCCTGCTTCGTCTGGAAGATCATTCGGTAACGTCATAGATGGTCTCACTGTGTCGAATAAACTAAAAAATTGAACTAAAAAACCGCCAGTATCAATTATAGATTAAGTGAAGATATAAGTAAGCAATTTAGCTAAAACCGGACATACGCTCTTTTAATGATTCACCTGAGAAAATGACAATGCGCTAGGCTCAACGCTTCACAGCAATAATATCGAGCCAATTTCTTGGTACATGCGTCACATTAAGCTCAGAATAAGTTTGCCTTATACCTTCTTGGAGAGCTGCACTAGCTTCTTCCATAGGGACACCAGGCATAGTACCTTCAATAAAATCAGAAAATGTACTTATATCCAGCCAACCTTCTATAGGAACCTGGACAGTATCAACTTTTTGTCTAAGTATAGTAAGCCCATTTCTTTCCAATAAATCACTGTACTCGTCAGGAGTTAATTGTCTCCTTGATTCTACCTTTGCTGTTTTATCTGGTTTTAACCCATATTCTTTTCTAAGAATCCTAAAAGCTTTGAACATCCATTTACTGTAAAAAGCGGAAGAATCTTCGTGTTGGCCGCCTTCATAAAAGGATGTATTAAATGCGAATTTTCCCCCCGTCCGCAAAGCGTCCCCAATATCGTGAACCACCTTGTCTTTATCAGGAAGGTAGTGAATAGCATTACAGAACACAATGGTGTCTACAGAGTCTTTAACAGCTTCCGACACATTCTCAACACCACTTTGGACAAACTTAACAGCATTGTCAGAAATATCCATGAGGTCTTCCATAGCAGCCTTCAAAGCTGACTGTGAATGGTCAAGAGCTATTACAACCGTGTCCCGTGTTCGATTAATTCTTTCCAAAATTAGTCGGGTAACTCCACCCGTACCGCAGGCTAAATCCACAATTCGTCGATCTGATCCAACCTCAGCCATATCAACCAATCTTGCATTTAATTGCGCGTAGAATTCGTTCTTAGAAAACGTTGAAAAAGAGTAATCAGCTCCACTCATATATCAATCCCACTTCGATCCTTTTAATAATCTTGATATCACATATCCCGATATTGACAACAAAGTATAACAGGCACTTAAAGAGTCTTGTTAATTTTTTTCCTTCTTATGGGTTTTTCTGGCCTAAATGCAGTAAATAAAGCCGCAAATCCTACAATACCAGTACCAATCCAGAATGCCCTGGTAATGCCTTCAGTGAATGCCGTTTTTAAACCTGTCCCGTATGCATTGTCTCCCGCGGATTCAATCGCAGATAGATCTGGCGGATAGTTCATAGAAGCCATGGTGAAAACAACCAAAGTAGTACCCATTGCTATTCCAGTTAAATTACCAGAGGTTCGGACCATATTAAGTAGAGCTGATACAACACCATATTTGTTTGAATCAACCACATTCATCACAGCACTCGTGTTTGGAGAACCAAATATTCCATTACCAGAACCTTGCAGAAACATACCTATAACAACAATCCAAGGAGGTGAACCCACCGACAGGGTAGTGTATATAGCTATAGCGGAAGACCAACACACCAATCCAGCAACCGCTGGCCATTTAGTACCAATCTTGTCCGACAATCTACCACTAAGTGGACTTGTAATGGCCATCATGATTGAACTTGGTGCCATAACCAGAGCCGCCTCTGATTCTTTCAATCCAACAACTTGAATTAAATAAAATGGCATCAAGAAGAAGGCTGACGAGCCCGACATAAAAGCCAAGTACCTTGCAGCCATTCCCAATGAAAAAACTGGTACCGAAAACAAGGACAAATCAACCAAGGGATTCTTGATTCGTTTCTCCCACCAAATAAATCCAAACAGAGATAAAGCTGACAATAAAAATCCAGCAATTACCAACAAATTGCCCCATCCCAACCTGTAAGAGTAGGTAAGGCCTAGTAGAAACAAAGCTAAAGCTGCTGCGGATAAAGTTGCTCCTATCCAATCAAAAGATAGGGCTTTGCCATTAGAAGATACGTTTTCCTTTTTCAATATTTTAAGGGAAAGTACCAACGATATGATTCCAAAGATCAAAATAGCCAAATACATTGAACGCCATCCAAAAGCACCTATTAGGTACCCCCCAATAACGGGACCACCAGTAGCTCCTAAGCCAATCACAGTCATGTAGAGACCTAGTGCCTTACCTCTTTCTGCACTAGGAAAGGATTCTGCCATAAGGGCCATGCCATTAGCCTGTATCATCGCTGCCCCAAAGCCTTGAAAAGCTTTCGCTGCTAATAGAATGGGCAATATACCAGATAGGTAGGCTACGAGGGCCCCTATTGAAAAAATCGCCAACCCTACACAGTAGACCATTTTCCGTCCTACTAAATCTGACAATCGTCCCATCGGCAATAGTAATGAGCTAATTGATAACGTGTATATCAGGTATACCCATTGCACTGTAGGTATATCAGCAGAAAGATCTTCTGCAATCCTAGGCATTGCAATATTGGTTCCAGTTTGATCAGAGACGGTCAAAAATGCCCCGGCCGCAACCGATGCATAAACGAACCACTTATAGCGAGTGGCAACACCTGTTTTATTGTTATCTACATTCAATTAGAAATCACGCCCGATCGGTATCAATACCTACTAAAGTGTCGCGAGCTAGTAGCAAGTAGCTATTTATCAAGAACTTTGGAAACCACAAGATCGAAAATCCCTGGTTGCTGGGTAAGTCCACTCATACCAGAAATGACAATTGTTATCCCAGCCAAGTTTTCATCTTTGGGTATTGAGTATACAGCTTCATTAAGCTCATCTAGCGGAACATTATCAACTACATGTTTGCCGCTTGCCAATTCCTTTATGATTTGGAAAAGAAAATTCTGCCTGATGCTCCCATCCACCAACACGAACCCAGCGGGGTCAAATTCCACCTTTTGATCGATCGAATCGATATTCGTGTCAGTTAATCTAATGTTTTCAATTAGCATCCCATCAAGATGAACTGCAGCATCCGTAACATATTGAAATTTGATCTGTATTTCTTTGCTAATAAAATCAGCCAAAGGGACAGTATGCGAAATCCAATCTGATTGCCCAGAATACCCGTATCCGTAGCTAGCCCCAACAGGATTGAAGGTGGTCGTTCCCAATGTCTCTAGAGTTCTCCAACTTTTTCCTTGGTCACTGGAAACGGATATATAACCATAATCCCACCCTTCTTCAATGTCGTGCCAAAGATCGAAATGTAGCATTGGATTTTTAGTAGTTGTTAAATCGATCTTCAACATCAAGGACGAATCTATTGAATCCCCTTTATTGGACCACCAACACATATTGGTGCATCGAGTTTTGAAACGGTCTACAACCCGATTTCCTTTGAACATTATCTTGATATCTTTTTCATTGGTCTCAAAATAGCGAGTTCCATATTGAGAAACTTGATAAGTACTTTCTCCCATCTCCAATTCATCTATCCCGCCCTTTAATCCAAGGTTTCTCCGAGGGTATGAAAATTCATCAAACCCTAATCCTAAATAGTTAGCAACAACCCATTTCCTAAATTCCTCATGGAAATTAGTTCCGTTTTTACTCAACCAACTTTCTACACCAGCGATACCATCAAGAGGTTCTTTCATCAGACTTTCCAAAGAAGTGGTGTTTCCGATTTCTCCAAATACAAACTCAAAGAACAAAGAAGATGCGCCATAATGTGCGGGAGTTCTGCGAGGTTCTGCCGGCCAGAAATTCAACTGTGTATCTGGATTTATCAAAAAATACCGCTCTAGTGGAGTTTCATAGCCCACATTTCTTACTACCAATTCTGCTAATCCCTCATCTACCCAAGCCTCTTCTCCCGCATCGGAAAAATTGTGAATTAGATGCTGAAATTCATGAATCAACACCGACATATACCTATTCGAATCAGGATTATTCCTATGGGGATCAATGTATATCATCGGACGCTGATTGCTATTTTCATGGACCCACCGAGGGTAAGAATCTATGTCGCTGAAGTA